>FLSH01459941.1_pt1 | contig 59899 bp, 44 predicted proteins | sample 1550441 | NCBI WGS metagenome assembly FLSH01 (sample SAMEA4031756, study PRJEB14383) | metagenome | biome: human; feature: oral; material: saliva | place: Philippines | collected 2014 | reverse complement strand
TCGAAGCTAAGATCATCGAGCTGGACAAGAACCGCAACAACGTTGTTCTGTCCCGCCGTGCATACCTGGAAGAGACTCAGTCCGCTGTTCGCTCCTCCTTCCTCAACGAGCTGGAGAAGGGTCAGGTCCGCGAGGGCGTTGTCTCCTCCATCGTCAACTTCGGTGCATTCGTGGACCTGGGTGGCGTGGACGGTCTGGTTCACGTTTCCGAGCTGTCCTGGAAGCACATCGACCACCCGTCCGAGGTTGTTGAGGTTGGCCAGCCCGTTACCGTCGAGGTTCTCGAGGTGGACCTGGACCGCGAGCGCGTGTCCCTGTCCCTCAAGGCAACCCAGGAAGATCCGTGGCAGGCATTTGCTCGCACCCACGCTCTGGGTCAGATTGTTCCCGGCAAGGTCACCAAGCTCGTTCCCTTCGGTGCATTCGTGCGCGTTGAGGACGGCATCGAGGGCCTCGTCCACATCTCCGAGCTGGCAACCCGCCACGTTGATCTGGCTGAGCAGGTCGTCTCCGTTGGTGAAGAGGTCTTCGTTAAGATCATCGACATCGACATGGACCGCCGCCGCATCTCCCTGTCCCTCAAGCAGGCAAACGAGGGCGTTGACCCCAACGCTACCGAGTTTGACCCCGCTCTGTACGGCATGGCAGCAGAGTACGACGAGGCTGGCAACTACAAGTACCCCGAGGGCTTCGACCCCGAGGCTAACGAGTGGCTGGAAGGCTTCGACGCACAGCGCGAGGCTTGGGAAGCACAGTACGCAGAGGCACAGGCTCGCTTCGAGGCTCACAAGGTTCAGGTTGCTAAGGCTCTCGAGGCTGACGCAGAGGCTGCAGCAGCAGCTCCCGCAGCAGCTGAGCCCGCACCGACCTCTTACTCCTCCGAGGAGCCCGCTTCCGCAGGTACCCTCGCATCGGATGAGGCACTGGCTGAGCTCCGCAAGAAGCTGACCGGCAACTAATCTGCCGCTCAGATGAGCACTCATCAGGCGTAATAGCCGATAGGTAACCCCCGCAGGGGGTGCCTAGAGCAGGGGAACCCCCTCATCTCCCGTTTGGGAGGTGAGGGGGTTCTTTGCGTTATTGAGGGTTTGGGTGAGTCGGGGTTGGGGGCGTTGGGATCCGGGGCGTGTGCCCGGTGCTGTCGGGGAGGGGTTTTAGGCGGCGGTCATCTGCTCCCAGACGGTGCGCACCTGCTCGGCTGTCTCCTCCAGTGAGCCGCCGTTATCGATAATCCAGGTTGCGACCGCCTCACGCTGCTCGTCGGTTGCCTGCGCGGCGATGCGGGCGCGCGCATCCTCTTCACTCATGCCGCGCGAAGACACCAGGCGCTGCAGGCGAGTCGCCAGGGGAGTGCGCACCACGACCACGCCCTCAAAGGCGGACGGGTCGCCGGTCTCCACGAGTAGGGGAATATCCTCCAGCACCACGCCGCTAAAACCGGGCTCTGACTGCGCCTGCTCCACCAGCTGCGCGGCACGCTCACGAATGGCCGGATGCACAATCGCATTCAGACGCAGGCGCGCCTGCTCATCATTGAACACGATCCGCGCCAGGGCGGGGCGGTTGAGGCGGCCGTCCTCATCGAGCAGATGCTCACCGAACTCCGCGACCGTGCGGGCGAGCACCGCCTCGCCGGGCTCCATAAGGGAGCGGGAGATAGCGTCCGCATCCACCAGGAATGCGCCCTGCTCAACGAAGAGGGAAGCGATGGTGCTCTTGCCGCTGCCGATACCGCCGGTGAGGGCGTAACGGCGCAGGGCAGTAGAAGCGGGGGAAGAAGGCTGGGACATGGACGGTGCTCCTGACGGGCTGTGCCACAATAGATAGGTACTGATCAGAGGAGGACACATGCAGGAAGAAACTCGCGCCAACCGCTACCTTGTGCCGCGCGGCGATGAGCCCTATGAGAGCCTCCTCGAAATTAAGCGTAGCGAATTTATTGGTCACATCAAGCGCGTGAGCACCGTCGAGGAGGCGCGCGCATACATCGAGTCGGTGCGCAAAACCTACCACGACGCCCGCCACGTGTGTTCGGCGTTCATTATTGGTGCTGACCGCGATATTCAGCGTTCCTCCGACGATGGCGAGCCCGCCGGTACCGCCGGTGTGCCGATGATGCAGGCGCTGCTGGCGCGTCAGACCCGCGAGGACGGCACCACCGACCTATCGGATGTGGTTGCGGTGGTCGTGCGCTATTTCGGTGGCATTAAGCTTGGCGCCGGTGGTCTGGTGCGTGCCTACACGGATGCGGTGGTGCAGACCCTGGACAGTGCGCTATTTGATTCGCGTGAGCGTCTGCGCGTGGGTCAGGTGCCCAGCTCGCATGCGGATGCTGGCCGCCTGGAGAACGAAATCCGTGCCGCCGGTCTGAACGTGCTGGGTACCGAGTACGGTGCGGAGGGTGCCACGATTTCCCTGGGTGTGTTTGACCGCCCGGAGGAGCTGGAGCGTGCCGAGGAGCTGGTGGTGAGCTTGAGCTCCGGCGCGGCGAGCGTGACCTGGGGGGACACGCAGTGGGTGGATTTGCCGGTCTAGGTTACCGGCCCCTAGATTCCAGATCCTGTATTTCCGGGCTAAAGCACCCGCGTAAAGCTCTCAAAACCTGAAACATAGCTCAACCTTAGTCAATAGTTACTCTAACCCTAGTAATTGCCCGCTAAAGCTGATAGCCTAAAAAGCGTTGCGGAACGCACACGCCCCTCCACAGCATGGGCAACGGGTTCATCACCAGCGGTAACCCAGCCCGGCGCCTCCACGGGGGAGCGGGTGCTCCCGCACTGACGGGCGGGCTCAACGCTGACATCTCAGCGCGGAGAACTGGGTACTATCTCAGTGCTGAGATCCTGATGCTGACGTCTTGAAGCTATAGCTTAGTTACTCAAGGAACGAGGCACAGCTGTATGCCGGTACTATACGATCCGGCAGACGGTGGTGTGTGTGCGAACCATCTGCTGGTAGGCGCCGAGCCCCGCCCGTCACCCTATGAAGAATCAGCTAACGAACGCTCTGAAGAGCTCAAGGTCGTGAAAACGTGACGCAGTCGGGAACCTACCAAGAACAAGCAGTCGAACAAGCAGGCAAAAACTCATCAGAGCAGTCCGCGGGCAGCCGCGGCGGCACCGCAACCCTCAACCGCCAGGGAGCGCGCCTCCCCAAAAGGGGTACTGTCGAGCAGCTTGAACCCGCCACCGTCGCCCAGCTGCTCAACGCCTACCGCCAGCAGAACCTCGGCACTCTGTTGAGCGTGCTCACGCAGCGTCCGGCAGAATTTGCCCGCCAGCTTGGCAGGCTTTGCCGCGTCTTCCCCGAACATGTTCACGCTATCGCCCAGGCGTTCGGCGCCGTGGGCCGCGCCCTGCCCATTGACGAGCTGGTGCGCCTGCACAACCGCTACTCTAACGCCGCCCGCGGAGTCGGCGAACACCTGAGCCTGGATAATTCCGGCGTGGCGCACCTGGTTCAGAGCCCAGCACTGAGCCGTGAAGGCGCGGGCCACCTACTCATGGCGGTTGAGCTCTGCCTTGCCGGTAGGATGCGCGGGCTCACCATCGCCATGCCCTCCACCGAGGCATTCACTCCGGCTGAGCAGGCGCCGAGCCTGGGATCTTGCAACCCCGCCCTGGACGGTGCCCTCAACGCGTTCGAACCGGCAGGTTGGGAACCGTTCCCCCTGGAGAGCAGCGAGGTGTTGCTCGCGACCGGTGTGCGCGATGTGCCCGACGGCTACGAGCTGTCCCTCTGGCTGCTCGACGACGACTACCAGTGCCGCGCCCGCGTTGAGCGTGGCGCCCCGCAGGTGTGCGTGGCAAGCTTCTACGATGAAGAAGTCATCACTCGAACCGTGGAAGAAATCGGATCGGGTGAAGCCGGTCTGGTTGAGAACTACCGCGTGGAGGAGTACGCGGAACTGGACTTCCTCAACGCCATGGACCGGCAGGTACGCTACGTGGCGGTCACCGCCGCCGTGGGGGAGCCGCTGCTGTCTGTGTTGAACGAGAAGAGCGCGGTGCCCAATAGCATTCCCGACCCTGCCGCTTTTGCGAACGGTGTGGGCACCTCCCGGTTTGAGGGGAATGTCCGCCCGGATATCCGCAGCGCCGCCGTGGTTGGTAAGGGCCTGCGCACCGTCAAACACCGCGGTATGCTGCCGGTGCTGGGTGTGCCGAACCGCACCGTGTGCGCGGTGATTGACCTGTATAAGCAGCGTATCTGCGTGCCGGGTGTGGGTATTCCGCGCGGGCTGAGCGTGGAGGATGAAGAGCGCACCATGCAGCTGATTTTGAGCGCCCTGAATGGGTACCTTCCGCTGACGAACCGGGGGCTGATGAGCCTCGCTGGAGCCACCGTGGAGGTGCGCTAACGCTGAGGAACCCCACGGCTACAAACCAAGAAAATACCGCCCGGAACCATGCTGTGAGCACGGTCCTGGGCGGTATGTGTTTAACGAACTAGCCGGTCACTAACCGGCCGCCAGGTGAGCTGCCGCCAGGTTAGTTAGTTGCCGGGCCCTCACCGTTGATGATGCGCTGCGCCTCATCCTCGGTCAGGTTGTAGCCGTAGAAGGTCGAGTAGAACTCGCGGGTCTCCTTCACCAGGTCAACGTCGGTGAACTTCTCGGGGTGGAACAGCTTTGCCGCCCACAGAATCTGTAGCGCCTCCTCGGCGGAGTAGCGGTCCCAGTTGAAGGTGCCGACCGGGTTCTTAATGATCTTGCCGTTCTTCACTGCCGGAACGTCAGCCCACGCGGCGTCAGCCTTAATCGCGTCAACGCCCTTCTGCGCATCGGAGCCGCCAATGATGATGTAGTCCGGCTGCGAGGCAATAATCTGCTCAAGCGAGACATTCTTCAGGTTCTCCACGCCGTCCAGGGAGTTCTTCGCGCCCGAAAGCTTCATCCACTCGCCAATCAGAGACTTGGAACCGTCCACCTTGGTCAGGTCAGAACCGCCCGCAATGTGCAGAACCTTCGGGGACTCGGTGACGCCCTGCAGGCGCTCCTTGATGAGGTTCTCGTTCTTCTCCAGGTACGCCAGGTACTTCTCGGCACGCTCAATCGCCTCGTCGGTGCCAATGACCTCTGCGGTCAGCTCAACGGTACGCTTCAGATCCGCGAAGTTCTGGAACTCAACGTGCACCGCCGGGATACCAGCCTCGGCTGCCTTCGCAATCTGCTCCTTCGAGGATGCGAGCAGCACCTCCGGCTTGTCGGCGAGCAGCTGCTCCATGTTCACGTCGGTGCCCTTCACCGGCGCATCAACCTTCTCAATGCCGGGGTATACCTGCTTGAACCAAGCCAGGGACTTCACGGCAGTCGTGGTGGACACCAGCTTCTCAGCGCCGCCGAGCAGCAGAACCACCTGGTTGTTCGCGTGCCACAGGTCAGCGATGCGCTCCGGGTTGGTGGGGACGGTGACCTCCTTGCCGTCGATGTCCTTAATGACCTTGGTGCCGTCGCCGTTATCCTTCACGAAGAAGCTGGTGTGCTTCTTCGAGCTCTGCGAGGAGGCCGAAGCGGACACCGAGCTCGATGCGGAACCCGAGGAGGAGGCGGTGTTCGCGGCACCGCAACCGGTCAGCGCAGCCAGCAGTAGGGAAGTGGTCAGGGCAATGCCGGTGTGGAACTTCGTGATTTTCATGATGTGTCTTTCTGTGGTGTACAACGGATAGTTGAATAACCCGGCGGCGGCCTGGGTGGGGCAGGCGTGCTAGGGATACGCCCCTCACAAGACATAGGGCACCTCTACTGCATCTCTTGCGTGCCGCCCAAACCACCGCCGGAAAACTAAAAGCTGCGGGGTTTCAGATATCGAGGCTCGTCATGTGCACGCTGGAACGCCCCAGCTCGGGGGAGTAAGCCACCGTCAGGTCGGTATTGAAGGTGCGGGAGAGAACCTCGCTCGTGAGTACTTCGGAGGCGCGGCCCGTGAGCAGCTGTGCTGGCGCATTCGCAGATACCTGCGGCGCTGCGTTCGGTGCGGTATCGAGCACGGTATCGGGCATATCGTGCGCGCCGAGCAGGGCGACGGTCGCATCCAGCATGAGGGCGTGATCCGGGTTGTGGGTCGTAAAAATGACCCCGTACCCGGCATCGCGCAGCTGTCGAATCTTCCGCAGAACCTTCGCCTGATTCGCCACATCCAGGGCGCTCGTCGGCTCGTCCAGAACGATGAGCGGGGCGTCCTGCACCAGGGTGCGGGCAATACCCACCTGTTGACGCTGACCACCGGACAGCTCATCCAACGGGGAGTGCGCCAAATCGAGCAAACCCAGCTCCTCCATTACGGTGTGCACCTGCTCGCGGTCACGGCGCGAAGGTGAAGAGAACAACCCAATATAGGGTGCGTGACCCATCAGCAGGTACTCAGTCACGGTGTAGGAGATGCCGCGACCCTCCATCTGCGGAAGGTAGGCGATGCGGCGGGCACGCTCAGTGGCGGTCAAAGAATCCAGCGGCTCACCGCCCAGGTGAACGGTGCCCTCGGTGAGTGAATGCAAACCAATCAGGGAGTTCAACAGGGTGGACTTACCCACACCGTTGCGACCCAGAATCGCGAGCACCTCACCGCGTCGCACCTGCAGGTTCACGTTACGGAAAATCCATCGGCTGGAGCGGTGCCCGGAACGGTGCAGACCGGCGCCGCGGCGATTGAGGTGCTTGCCCCGGTGGCCGTAACGGAAGCCCGCATCGTCCAGGCGCAGCAGAACCTCAGCGCTCGCATCCGCGGTGTGCTGAATATCGGGGCTGTGCTGAGTATCGGGTACGGAAGAGGACATTACTTCACCCGAACCTTTCCAAGCAGCAGCAGCGCCACGTACAGCGGTGTGCCAATGAAGCCGGTCAGCACGCTCAGAGGAACCTCCGCGCTGGTGAGGCTACGCGCCAGGGTATCGACGAACATCATGAACGAAGCACCCATCAGAATGGACAGCGGCATCAGCTTGGTCGTGTCGCTACCAACCAGCAGGCGGCACAGGTGGGGAATGACCAGGCCAACCCAAGAAATCGGGCCGCCAATGCACACGCTGGTCGCGGTGACCAGGGTCGCCAGCAGAATGGTGATACCGCGGGTGCGGGTCAGGTTAATGCCGAGGGTGCGCGCCTCATCGTCACCGAGCGAGAGGATATTGATGCGCCAACGCATCGCCAGCAGCAGCAGGATGCAGGGCACCGCCACCAGCGCAAACTGGGTGAGTGCGTCCGCGCGTACGTCCTGCAGGGAGCCCATCTGCCAGAACACGATCTGCGCCAGCTGAGTTTCAGGGTTCGCAATGAACTTCAAGGCACCCAGCGCGGCGGTACCGAAGCCACCCACAATCACGCCGGAGAGCACCAGCATGAGCGTGGACTGGTTCTTGAGCAAGCGCGGAATGCTCACGGTCAGCAGTACCGCCGCGAGGCCGCCGGCGAGGGCGGAACCCTGAATGGCGATGCTCGTACCCACACCCAGCAGAATGGCGGAGGCGGCACCCACCGACGCACCCTGCGAAACACCCAGCAGGTACGGGGAGACCAGCGGGTTACGGAATACCGCCTGGAAGGTGGCGCCCGCAATGGCGAGGGCGGCACCGATGAGCCCGGCGGCGAGCAGACGCGGAATACGCACGGTCAGCAGCATGTTTTCGGCGGGCTTGTAGACTTTCAGGTCCATGCCGAACCAGTTCTTACCGAGAATGCGGAAAAGCTCGTCCAATTCGAGCGGGTACCTGCCGGTGATGAGTGAAAGATAGGCGACGCCCAGCAGAATGGTGAGGGCGATGAGCATGATCAGCGGGTACGAGGAGGCGAAGAGGCGGCGCTCGGTCTTGGCGGCTGGTGTGCTGGTGGAGGTCACCTCCGTGGTCGTGCTCATGGAGTCCTTCCGTGTGCTCTTGTGGTCCCGTTCTGTCTGCGTGTGCGCTCTAAACATATGTGAGCCACATCAAGGAGGCAAAGAGTGTGGGCGCGGAGCGCCCGTCATAAGTCTTTATGTGTTGCCGCTTATCTTCTGCGGCGCGGTAACCGTGAGCGATGGCGGCTGTGGGGGAGAGCGGCCGCCCCTAAGAGCGCTGTTCCTAAGAGCACTGTTATCGTGCGGGAGAACGCTCCCATTCGGTTCCTGCCCGGTGGCGTATATGAACCACTCAAACACCCCTTATCTTTTGCGCTTTCTCTTCTATGAACTTAGGCACTTTCACGGGTAGCTACGCCGGTGGTCGTGTCTGGGGCTATTGCGCCAGTAGAAAAGGGGCGACCAATCCTGGGGCGCATTGGGCGGCTTTCCCCTAGGATGGATACATGAGTTACGCACCCGAAATTAACCGCGTTGTCGCCCCCTTTGAGGTGGTCAGCCCCTTCCAACCTGCCGGTGATCAGCCGAAGGCTATCGCCGAGCTCACCGAGCGTGTGCAGAACGGTGAGAAGGACATTGTGCTGATGGGTGCTACCGGTACCGGTAAGTCCGCGACCGCAGCCTGGCTGATTGAGGCGGTGCAGCGTCCGACTCTGGTGCTCGTGCAGAATAAGACTCTGGCGGCGCAGCTGGCGAATGAGTTGCGCGAGCTGCTGCCGAATAATGCGGTCGAGTATTTCGTCTCCTACTACGACTACTACCAGCCTGAGGCGTACGTGCCGCAGACCGATACGTTCATTGAGAAGGACTCCTCCATCAACGAGGAGGTGGAGCGTCTGCGCCACTCGGCGACGAACTCCCTGCTGACTCGCCGTGACGTGGTGGTGGTTGCGACCGTGTCCTGCATTTACGGTCTGGGCACGCCCGAGGAGTACATTAAGCAGATGGTGACTCTGCGTCGCGGTGAGGAGATTGACCGCGACGAGCTACTGCGCCAGTTCGTGGCGATGCAGTACGCGCGTAACGACATGGACTTTCACCGTGGCACGTTCCGTGTGCGCGGAGATACCGTCGAAATCATCCCCATGTACGAGGAAAACGCGATCCGCATTGAGTTCTTCGGTGATGAGATTGAGGCGATTTACACCCTGCACCCGCTGACCGGCGAGGTGATTCGCGAGGAAGAGGAGATGTACGTCTTCCCCGCAAGCCACTACGTTGCTGGCCCTGAGCGCATGGCGAAGGCCATTACCTCCATCGAGGATGAGCTGCGCGAGCGCCTGCAGACCCTCGAATCCCAGGGCAAGTTGCTGGAGGCGCAGCGTCTGCGCATGCGCACCACCTACGACCTGGAAATGATGGAGCAGATGGGCTTCTGCAATGGCATTGAGAACTACTCGCGCCATATTGACGGTCGTGCCCCCGGTAGCGCCCCGAACTGTCTGCTGGATTATTTCCCGGATGATTTCCTGCTGATTATTGACGAGTCGCACGTGACGGTCCCGCAGATTGGCGCCATGTATGAGGGCGATATGTCCCGTAAGCGCACCCTGGTTGAGCACGGTTTCCGCCTGCCCTCGGCGATGGATAACCGCCCGCTGAAGTGGGAGGAGTTCCTGGAGCGTATCGGCCAGACGATTTACCTCTCGGCGACCCCCGGCAAGTATGAGCTGTCGCAGGCTGATGGTTATGTGGAGCAGATTATTCGCCCGACCGGCCTGATTGACCCGGAGATTGTGGTCAAGCCGACCAAGGGACAGATTGATGATTTGCTTGAGGAGATTCGCGTGCGCGTTGAGCGTGATGAGCGTGTGCTGGTCACGACCCTCACCAAGCGCATGGCGGAGGATCTGACCGAGTATCTGTTGCAGCACGGCGTGAAGGTGCAGTACCTGCACTCCGACGTTGACACTCTGCGCCGTGTGGAGCTTCTGCGTGAGCTGCGCCTGGGCACTTTTGATGTGCTGGTTGGTATTAACCTGCTGCGTGAGGGCCTGGACCTGCCCGAGGTGTCCCTGGTTGCGATTCTGGATGCCGATAAGGAAGGCTTCCTGCGTTCGACCACGTCGCTGATTCAGACCATTGGTCGTGCAGCGCGTAACGTGTCCGGTCAGGTGCATATGTATGCCGATAAGATTACGGATTCTATGCGTGTGGCGATTGATGAGACGAACCGCCGCCGCGAGATTCAGCAGGCGTACAACCGTGAGCACGGTATTGACCCGCAGCCCCTGCGTAAGAAGATTGCCGATATTACGGATGTTCTCGCCCGCGAGGAGGAGGACACCCGCGAGCTTCTGCAGCTGCGGAAGAGCGGTAAGAAGGGTGCCCGCACGGTGAGTGCGGGTGCGAAGACCGGTTCTGCGACTTCGTCGAAGATTGCCACGAGCACCCCGGAATCGGAGGAGCTTCTCGCCCGTGCGGAGGCGCGTGTTCGTGCCGACGGCCTGGCGGCGGCACCCGCCGAGGATCTGCTGGATTTGATTGAGCAGATGAACGAGCAGATGCGCGTGGCAGCGGAGAACCTGCAATTTGAGTTGGCGGCGCGTCTGCGTGATGAGCTTGCCGATTTGAAGAAGGAGTTGCGCCTGATGAAGGAGGCGGGTCACGCCTAAACCCGGTGTTTAGGGGTCCGACGTGGGTTTTTCGCCATGAGGTAATTCATTGCTTGTGAAGTTCCACTGAGTGCAGATACATGCTGTACACTATCAAGGTGTTTTACGTGTCAAATAAAACCTTGATGCTTCCGAACGATAAAGAAAAATCTGTGACTATTTCGAATAACCCTTCAGACGCACACACCGCGGGAGCTTGTTCCGTTACCCGCCGCAACCTCACCCGCGGCGCGCTCTGGGCTGTGCCCGCTATTGCCGCCTCCACGGCGGTGCCCGCATTCGCAGCCTCGGCTGATGATTGCAAGACGGTTAAGGGCCCGGACTTCACCCAGGTCGGCGGCTGGATGATTACCAACCCCGCCAGTGGCGCCCTGCAGTCGCGCACCAAGAACAAGCCCGTGACTGCGCCGGTAACCGGTCAGGCGTGGTGGTCCATGGAGAATGCAACCTCCCCGAACCCCGCAACGATCCGCCTCATGTCCGTGTACGAGGCGACTCACGGCCCCGAGGGCGACCTCAACCTGAACTGTGGTGAGTTTGTGATGACCTACAACGTCTCCGCAGTGGAGGCGACGACCGGCACCACGCACCTGCACCCGTCCATGGATATTTACCTCTTCTCGCCCGAGGGTGAAATCATTGATCGTCAGGTCTTCACGACTGACCCGACCGGCAAGGCAACCGTCATGACCCGCAACGGCAAGACTCAGACCGTTCAGGGTCAGGTCATTCCGTTTGCGTCGAGCGTGAATGATCAGGCGACCGGCATCTCCGCGCGTTTTGCGCTGCGTGGCGATAAGCTCATGGAAGGCATGTACCAGTTCGAGGTGGTTATCACCGTGCCGACGATTCATGAGAACGACAAACTGGATACGAACAAGCAGGTGAACGCGATTGCTTTCACCCCGCCGACCTTCAACATGACGACCTCCTAATTGAATCTCCTCATTGAATGAAAAGTTCACTGAATGAAAAGTAGCCCTCCCCGTAATAGTTCACGGGGAGGGCTACTCGTATGCGGGCTTGCTGTGCGTGCTGGTTTGCGTGGTGCTGCTCTGCAATGCACCGCTCTGCACAGCACCTTTTTACGCTGTGTCGCTTGCTGCTGCGCTTTTTACGCTGAGCCTTTTTATACTTCGCCATTCTCTAGTGCGGCGGCGTCGTAGCGCTCGCGGGCTTCGAGTACCGCCTGCATATTGTCCTGCGCCCAGTGGCGCAGGGCGGCCATCGGCTCAATGAGGGTCGTACCGAGCGCGGTCAGTTCGTAGTCCACACGCGGCGGAATGGATGCGGTGACCCGGCGCTCCACCAAGCCGTCACGTTCCATGGAGCGCAGGGTCTGGGTGAGGACCTTGGGGGAGACGCCCTGAATCATTGCTTTGAGTTCACCGAAGCGGGCGACGGGCTGTTCGGAGAGCGCCGCAACAATGAGCGGGGTCCACCGGTCGGTGAGGTGGCGCATCACGGTGCGGGAGGGGCAGGCGCTGGCGAGAATATTGGCGGGCAGGTCGTCCTGCGGGGTGCGGGTGGTTGCGGTTTCGCGTGCTGGGGAGGTGGTTTCGTGCGTGGTTGCAGTTTTGCGTGCGGGGGAGGTGAGCGTGGTGGTCATAGCTACTGTCTTTTCAATCTGCCAAGGGGCTGTTTGAGGGGGAGTGAGGGGTGCGAAAAATATTTTTAAATATTTTCTCAAACCCCCTAATAGTTACCTTGAGGTACCCGATTTCTAATGGATACTATAAAACTATCACGCGGAATACCGCAAGAAAAACCGCAACAAAAACGTCAGAAACCACTCCGATAGGAAGCCCTCATGAACATCGCAATCATCGGCGCAACCGGCATGGTCGGCGCACGCACCGCAGCAGAAGCAATCTCCCGCGGCCATCGGGTCGACGCCTACACCCGCTCCGGCAAGGCACCCGAAGGCGCTACCGCCCACAGCATCGACCTCGCAGACACCGCAGCCCTGGTCGACATCGTCAACAACCACAACGTCACCATCGTCGCCGTCTCTGCGGGCCGCGGCACCTCCGCGCAGCCGGTCATCGACGCGCACCGCGCACTGATCGCGGCAGCACCTACCGGTCGCCTGCTGGTCGTCGGTGGCGCTGGCTCCCTCGAGGACGGCAACGGCAACCGCTTCGTTGATAGCGAAGGCTTCCCCGGAGAGTACAAGCCCGAGGCGAAGGCATTCTCCCAGATTCTTGACGAGTACCGCGCTTCCGAGGGTCTGAACTGGGCTATGGTCTCCCCGGCGTTCGAAATCGCACCGGGCGAGCGCACCGGCAAGTACAACACCGCACTGGACACCCCCGCAGGTGAGTTCATTAGCGCCGAGGACTTCGCTGTCGCCCTGGTTGACGAGGCGGAGGAGCCCAAGCACGCGGGCCACCGCTTCACCGTTGCTAACTAGTCAGCGCTAAACCTAGAACGTCGCATCCGACCGGATAACCCCGTCGGAACGATTCATAATCATTAGCTGAAAACTGCATTACAGAAAGAAGACAAATGTCTAAGGCTCTTATCATCTACGGTCACCCCACTCCCGAATCTTCGACCGCCAACGCTGAAGCTCTCCGTGTTGTCACCGATGCCCTGGGAGAAAACGTTGAGGTGCGTGAAATTGCAACCCACCGCGTCAATGGTTCATTTGATATCGCCGCAGAACAGCAGGCTCTCGTGGAAGCGGACGTTATCGTTCTGCAGTTCCCCGTCTTCTGGTACTCGGTTCCCGCGTTGCTTAAGCAGTGGCTGGATGAGGTCTTCACCTACGGATTCGCCTACGGTAGCGACGGCGATAAGCTGGCCGGTAAGACCCTCGTAGTTGCCGCAAGTGCTGGTGCAAACGCAGAAATCTATGCGGAGAAGTTGCCGAACAACTTCCCCGAAATCTTCAACCCTCTGCAGAACACCGCGGCATTTTCCAGCATGAAGTGGGCAGAACCCGTGTACGTGTACGGCGCATTGAGCATGCCGGGTACTGAAGATATTGCTCGTTCTGCAGGTACTGACCTGGGTCAGCAGCTTGTAGCACGTTTGCGCGAGCTGAACATCTAAACCCATACCGCTGGTTCTTAAACCGCGGAGGCTCTTCACCTTGGGGGGCTCGGAGTGGCACCACTTCGGGTCCCTCTTTGCGTGTACGGAAGCATGCCTACTGTGCTAGTACGACCTTCGGCACCCTACAAATAATCTATAAATACCGGTGATTTCGCGCCCTTCAAACCACCTAATAAACCGTCAGAAACATAAAAACTTCACTGGACCTTCAGAGAATCATAAACCCTAAGGTATAATTTTTCACCGAGCAAGGGAGTATCCCACCAATCGACTCATCGTCAGCACGTTAGCCGAAGGCGCCTAACCGGTGAATCGAGCCGACCTCCATTCAGGTCGGCGGGAGAGACTTGTGGTCCTGTACGCACACCACAAGAAAGGCTCCCCATGGAAGTTACCGGGTTGCAATGGTTGGTTACTATTCTCATCATCGCGGGTCTGTTGGCCTTCGATTTCGTGTTCCACGTTCGTAAGGCGCACGAACCCACCGTCAAGGAAGCGGCCATCTGGTCGAGTATTTACATCAGCATCGCGATGCTGTTCGGCCTGTACATTTTCGTGACGAACGGCCCCTCCGCCGCCACCGAATTCTACGCAGGCTACATCACCGAAGAAGCTCTCTCGGTCGATAACCTCTTCGTCTTCATGATTATTATGGGCACCTTCCGCGTTGCCCGTGAGAATCAGCAGAAGGTTCTGCTCTTCGGTATCGTCTTCGCGATTCTGGCGCGCGGCACCTTCATCTTCGCCGGTGCGGCGATTATCAACTCCTTCGCCTGGGTGTTCTACATCTTCGGCCTGGTCCTGCTCATGACCGCAGGTAACCTGCTCAAGGACGAAATCACCGAAGGCGACGGCGACGACGAGGCAGACAACATCATGGTCCGCCTCGCCAAGAAGTACCTGAAGACCAGCGACCACTTCGACGGCGATAAGCTCTTCACCATCGAAAACGGCAAGCGCGTCATGACCCCCATGATGCTCGTCATGGTCGCTATCGCCGGTTCCGACCTGCTCTTCGCGCTCGACTCAATCCCCGCAATCTTCGGCCTCACCCAGTCCGTCTACATTGTGTTCACCGCGACCGCGTTCTCCCTCATGGGTCTGCGCCAGCTGTACTTCCTCATTGACGGCCTGCTGGACCGCCTCGTCTACCTCTCCTACGGCCTGGCGACCATCCTCGCGTTCATTGGTGTGAAGCTCATCCTGCACGCAATGCACGAGAACAACCTGCCGTTCATCAACCACGGCGAGCCCGTGCACGTTGTGGAGATTACCACCGAAATGTCGCTGATGGTCATCGTGGGCGTCCTGATCATTACCGTGCTTGCCTCGCTGCTCAGCCCCAAGGGCCGCGCACTGCAGACCATTCAGCGTGTTCAGGCGCTCTCCGAGAAGTACCTGGCACTGCCCGAGGATGCACCCGCCGCCGAGCGTGCGGACATCACCGCCCGCTGGCAGCAGGAAACCGAGAAGCTCAACGCCATTCCCGCCAAGCTGCGTGAAGAGCTGATCGAGAAGGAAGACGAATACCACGCCCTCGTGATGCGTGCCCGCACCGCACAGGATGCGCACTCTTCCTCCAAGTAGTAGTTTGAGCTACTGAGCGTGCGGCCTCACTAGGTTAAGCGCTTACACGAAAGCCCCTCACACCGGATCAACCGGAGTGAGGGGCTTTAGCTATATCAAAATATATTCGGGGATATACCCGGGGCAGAATGACTACCCGGCAAAGAATTACTGGTTGTGAACCTCAGCCAGCATGTTCTTCAGGTGACCCAGAATGGTCAGCGGGTCAGAACCGAAACCGTCGTGGTGGTGGGTCTTCGAGGTCCACACCTGAGTGTTACCGACCCAGCGAGCGGTCTCCATGGAGTGTTCAAAGTCCACGTACACGTCCGGGTTGTACGCTGCAGCCACCACGGGAACCTCGTTCTTGTGCAGCTGTGCGTGGTCGTACAGACGACCCCAGTCCTTCTTCTCAGCCAGCAGGTTAGCAACCTCAGCCAGCGGACGCAACGAGGGGTCCTCCTCGTAGTACCAGGGGAAGATGTGCTCGCCGGTGAAGAGCAGACGATCCGCATCCGGTGCGAACTCGGGGCGGGAAGCCGCCACGCGAGCAGCAGACCAGTTGGTCGGCGCGGGGGAGGGGGACAGCTCGTAGCCGGGGATGCCGGGCAGAACGCCGTCGGAGGGGCCGTCAGCGTAAATGGTCTCGTGCATCAGGGCGTACAGCGGGTTCGCCTGGAAGGTCACCTCGGCACCCATAGCGGTCAGGAACTGATCGGAGAGGTGGTCGTTACCCTCAGCGAAAGCGGTCTCCAGGAAGTAGTGCAGACCGCGCTCGCGCCAGCGGCCACCCAGGAAGTGACCAGCCATCTGGAAGCGGTGATCGGTCAGACGCTCACCGGTGGGCAGGTACTCCTTGTGGGTGCGCAGGTGCTCAGCAATGCGGGTAGCGAGCTCAGCGTCCTCGGGGAACCAGCTGTAGTACTCCTCAACACGTTCCTTCATGCGGTCGAAGGTGTGCTGGTAGACGTTGTCCACCGAGGTACGAATCGGCGCCAGGCCTGCGGTGATGCGCGAGTCGCGCAGGGACTGCGGTGCGAAGGACAGGTATGAGAGGGTCAGGAAGCCACCGAAGGACTGGCCGATGGTGGACCAGCGCTTATCGGCGCGGTCAGCCAGCAGCACCTCGCGGATAGCCTCGGCATCGGCGATGATGGAATCGGCGCGGAACAGCTCAGTGTACTCAGCCTGAACCTGCGGGTCGCCCACGGCGGTGATGGTGCGAGCGGACAGGGGAGAGGAGAGGCCGGTGCCGCGCTGATCCAGCAGAATCACGCGGTGGGTCTTAGCCAGCTCGGCAATCCAGCCGCCGATGGAGCCGGTCTTCGGGGAACCGAAGCCGGGGCCGCCCTGCAGGTACACGATGTAGGGGCGCTTATCCGCCGGGACGGTCAGGGTCTCGCTGGTGTTCACTACCTCGCGGGCGAACACGGTGATGGTCTGGTCCGCGAAACGGGAGGAGAGAGCGGCGTCCTTGCCCTTGGAGAAAATCAGACCGTGGGTCAGGGGAACCTGGAACCAGTGGTCGGTAATCTCGTAGCCGTCGTGCTTGACGACCGAACCCTTGCGGTACTCAACCTTGGGAAGCGAAGAAACGGTCAACGGTGAACCTTCTTTCAAATAAATAGATAGATACTCTGTATTCTAGCCCACTTGAGGGGAGATCCGGAGGGGCCCCTAGAACTCGCCAACGCTCAGGATCTTGAGCACCGGGTAGCCCGCCTCATCGGAAGCGGCCAGGTCTACCTCTGCGCGAATACCGAAGTCAAAGTTATCTTCGGGGTCGGCATAGCTCTGCTGAACCTTCCACACGCCGGGGTGAGCCGCGGTATCCTCGTCCATGCTGACCAGGCGAGGCGAGCGCGCATCGGCGTCCGTGTAGATGTCGTCGTAGACGTCGAAGTAGTCGTCCATGGCGTCGGCCCAGCGGTCGGCGTCCCAGCCGCACCACTCGTCCAGGGCGCCCAGGGCGCGGTCACGCTCGTCAGCGAAGAGCTCCACGCGGCGGAAGAGGGCGTTGCGCACCATCACGCGGAAGGCGCGCAGGTTCTTCGTCACGGCGGGAGGCTCTTCCTCCTCGATGGAGGCGTGCTCGGCGGCAATAGTCGCGGTGTCTTCGCCGGCAGCCAGCTTCTCCCACTCGTCCACCAGGGAGGAGTCGGTCTGGCGCACGAGCTCGCCGAGCCACTCGATGATGTCGTCGAGCTCGTCGGTCACGGCAGAATCGGGGATGGTGTGGCGCAGCGCCTTGTACGCGTCAGAGAGGTAACGCAGAAGCACACCCTCGGCGCGTTCCAGCGAGTAGTACTGCACGAAGTCGTTGAAGCCCATTGCGCGTTCGTACATGTCACGCACGATCGACTTGGGGCGCGGCTCAAAACGTGCCACCCAGGGTGCGGACTGCTTGTAGGTCGTGTACGCCTGATCAATGAGCTCCGCCAGGGGCTGCGGGTAGGTGACCTTGTCCAGCTCGTTCATGCGTTCGGTGTAGTCCACACCGTCCGCCTTGAGCTGTGCCGACAGCTCGTTCTTCGCCTTGCGTTCCTGCGCGTACAGCACCTGGTTCGGCGATTCCAGGGTCGCCTCGATGAGGGAGAGCGCATCCAGCGCGTAGCTGGGGGATTCGGGGTCGAGCAGTTCCAGCGCGGCGACCGCAAAAGCGGACAGCGGCTGGTTGAGGGCAAAGTTATCCTGCAGGTCCTCGGTTAGGCGCAGGTAGGAGCCGTGCTCGTCCGGGGTGTTGGTTCGCTCAATCACGCCGCCGGTCAGCAGCTCCTTGTAGATGCCGATTGCCTTGCGCAGCAGCTCGCGGCGGCGCGCCGGGCTCTCGTGGTTGTTCTGAATGATGCGGTACGCGGCGATGACCGGGTTCTCCGGGCGGTGCATCAGGTTCAGCAGCATCGCGTGGGTGATGTCGAAGGAGGAGGTCAGCGGCTCCGGGGCTGCCTCTACCAGCTGGTCGAAGGTCTTCTCGGACCAGCCAACGAAGCCTTCCGGGGCCTTCTTGCGCTTGGAGGACAGCGACTGGTTAATGCGCTTGGTGTCGTCACCGAACTTCGCCTGCGCCTTCGCCAGTAGGCGCGCGTTCTCAATATCGTGCTCGGGTGCCTGAACCACCACGGTGCCGGCGGTATCAAAACCGGCGCGGCCCGCGCGTCCAGTGATCTGGTGGAACTCGCGGGCACGCAGACGGCGGCTACGGGCACCGTCAAACTTCGACAGCGCCGTAATCAGCACGGTACGAATCGGCACGTTAATGCCCACACCCAGGGTGTCGGTACCGCAAATCACCTTGAGCAGACCCTCCTGAGCCAGCTGCTCCACGAGGCGGCGGTACTTGGGCAGCATACCCGCGTGGTGAATACCGATACCGGCACGCACCAGCTTATTCAGCGCCTTACCAAAGCCCGGACCGAAGCGGAATTTCGCGATGAGCTCGGAGATGCGTTCCTTCTCTTCCTTCGAGGCAATAGCCACCGACAGCAGTGCGTTCGCCTGCTCCAGCGCCGCCTTCTGCGAGAAGTGCACGATGTAGACCGGGGTCTGCTTGGTCTGCACGAGCTCCTGCACGGTCTCCTGAACCGGGGTGGTGGAGTAGTAGAAATGCAGCGGAATGGGGCGCTCGGAATGAGCCACCAGGTCGCTCTCGCGACCGGTCAGCGCCGTCATTTCCTCCTGGAAGCGGGTCGTGTCGCCCAGGGTCGCGCTCATCAGCAGGAACTGCGCCTGCGGAAGCTCCAGCAGGGGAAGCTGCCACGCCCAACCGCGCTGCGGGTCAGAGTAGAAGTGGAACTCGTCCATAATGACCTGGCAGAGGTCCGCATCCTTACCCTCGCGCAGGGCAATATTGGCGAGAATCTCCGCGGTGCAGCAGATAATGGGCGCCTCCGTGTTGATGGCGGAGTCGCCGGTAATCATGCCCACGTTCTCGGCACCAAAAATATTGATCAGGTCGAAGAACTTCTCAGACACCAGCGCCTTAATGGGGGCGGTGTAGTAGGAGCGCTGACCGGTCGCCAGGCCCGTGAAGTGCGCGGCAACAGCCACAGTGGACTTACCCGAACCGGTCGGGGTTGCCAACACCACGTTATGGCCGGCGGCGATGCTCAGGACGGCCTCGTCCTGGGCGGGGTACAGGGTCATGCCGCGGGTCGAAATCCACTCGGTGAACGCCTCATAGATTTCTTCGGCGGTGAGGGGGTTGCCCTTAAAATCGCGTCGATTGTAGTCGCCGGGGTTCTCACCCAGCGAGGGAGAAAGAAAATTCAAAATACTCATGAGAATTCCAGTCTATCGGGAATAGGGCGGGCGCGGGGGCGTTATCGTTACGAGGGAACACGCGGGTACTTGCGAGGTCTTCGTGAGGTGTTCACGGGCGCTCGCGGGGTGATTACGGGGTGTTCACGGGGCGCGGTGCCGCGCTAACGCGGGATTTTCCAAAATTCGTGTAGTGTAGAACAAAGCGCTTTAAATGCAGTGATGCAGAATCCGGCGCTCAGACTTTTTCGAAGGCATGGACCTCCATGCCGCTTAGATTGCCGCGCAGATGCAGAATCCGCCGATTGACGCCGGTGCATATTGAGCGGCTGATGCACGCCCCAAAATACGTTGCATAAATGACGACACGCCTATCTATTGCGTAAATAGTGTTGCGTGCCACATTGATAAAGGAATAGGGTAGGAGAAAGGAGAAACGTTGAATGACTGAATACAACGCTGACAAGGCACAAGAAAACGCTGCGCGTGAAGAAGCTACGCATGAAGAATCCATGCATAACAAAACCACGCAGGAAAAAGCCGCTCAGAAAAAATCCGCACAGGGAATAACCGGCAGCGAACTGCGCAAGGCTGAAGAGGAAGCCCTCAAAAAGCGCCTCGCCCTGCGAGTCACCGCGCCCGGACATAAATACCCCTGGCACCGCTGGGCAATCCCCATCGTGGGTGAAACCACCGCAGGCATCGGCGCAATCCTGATCCCCGTCATGGTGGGTCAATTCATCAACCAGCACATCGCTGGCAAAGCCCCCGACGCCTGGCCCATGTTCTGGGTGGTCGTCGCATCCATCACCTTCATCGTGATTAACGAGTTCTTCGGCTGGGGTACCTCCATGACCCTCAGCGCAGAACTCGGCCGCGACTGGCGCATCTATATCAACCGACTCATGGGACGCACCCGCACAACCGTTGATGCGGGTGAAGCAGTCACCGTCATGAACAAAGACGTACGCCGCATCACGGCCGTCTACTTCTCACTGCCGCTATTCGTCAATGCCATGATTATCGCGACCCTCGGTGCCGTGCAGCTCTGGCTCATCAACCCCGTCACCGCGATTGTCACCCTCATCGGTACGCTCATCGTGGTCGGCGTGATTGCCTGGTACTCGTCCTTCCTCGAATCCAAGATTGGCGAATACCGTGAGAAGGATGGCGAAGCCTCCTCACGCGCCTCCGACATCGCCACCGGCCTGCGCACCATCGCCGGCCTCGGTGCCGAAGAACAGATGCGTGAGCGCTACCACCGCGGCACTGACGAAGTCTTCGACAGCTACATGCGCTACGAAAAGACGCACCGCTGGATGTTCCTCATCCGCGCGCTGCTCGGCGGTGCCGTGACCCTGCTCGGCGTCGGCTTCGCCCTCACCGGCCATGTCGAAAATGGCCGCTGGGTCTCCGACACCCCCGCCGCGTCCCTGGTGACCGTCGCCTCCATTATTGCGATGATGGGTGGCCCCATCTGGATTACCCAGAACTTTCTGACGGAATGGCGCTACGCCAAGATTGCGCTCGCCAAGGTTGCCCGCCTCGAAGGTCACGCGGGCGTGCGCCAGGGCGTGCTGAAGAGCACGCGCACCGACGAAGAAATGGCGCAGCTGGCACGCGCCGAACAAACAGTCGAGGCGAGCACCTTCGAGGTGCCCGTACCCGTCGCCCCCACCGGTGCTAGCAACCCGCGCATCGTGTACGTCAACCCGCGCGACTACAACCTCACCGCGCAAGACTACGCCGAGGCGCTCGCCCGCACCCTGCGACGCGGGGGAGAGGACCTCAAGGACGCCTCCGGCCGCCGAGTGCTGCTGAGCGAACCGAACCCCATGATTTTCGCTGGAACCCTGCAGGAGCACCTGCGCCTGGGCACCGTGCCGAATCCCGACGAGGAGCTGGCACAGGCAAAGGATGAGGAACTGCTGAAGATTACCGACTCCCGCGAAATCGCCTACCGACTGGGCGGACGCAAACCCGAAGACTACTTCGCCGCCCGTATCACCAGCGAAGGCGCGAACCTCTCCGGCGGTCAGCGTCAGCGTCTGGCACTCGCCCGAGCACTCGCACAGGACGCGCAGGTGCTCATCTTGACCGAGCCGCTAAACTCCGTGGACGAACCCAGCCAGCGCTACATCTACGATGTGATGGAAACCCAGGTCGGTAGCGACCGCCTGCCCGTCGGCTACCCCGGCCTGCTACAGGATTTGGGGCAGGTCTACATTATCTCCACGACCGCGGAGACGACCCGCCGCATGGAACGCGACGGCTACCCGGAAACCGCTCAGACCGAAACCACTCAGAATCAGGAGGTGAACTAGCATGGCAAAGCAGCTCCCCATCGAAAGCCCCGCCTACGTGGCACGCCGCATGTGGAACTACCTCGCGGCGCATAAGGGGCGAGCCCTCTACACCTTCGTCATCTACATGGTCAGCACCCTCATGGGTGCGGTGGTGCCCCTGCAGATTGGTGCCACCGTGGACGACGTGGTGGCGGGTAAGTTCGCCAGCTACCCGTGGCAGCCGATTCTGATTATCCTGGCGGCGTTCATCGTGCAGGCGATAACCCTCATGGTCTCCTCGTACAGTGCGGCCCGACTGGGTGCGCTCGTCACCCGTGACGCCAACCAGGACACCCTCGACGGCACCCTCGACCTAGACGCACGCACCGTGGAAGAAGCCGGCAGCGGCGACCTGCTCACCCGCGTGACCGACGACCTGTCCTCGGCAGCAAATGCTGTCAGCACAGACCTTCTCGGTGCAATCTACGTGGTCCTGTACTTCCTGGTTTCCACGATCTCTCTGGCGTTTGTGAGCCCCGCAATGGGTCTGATTATGCTGCCCATGATTGCCGGTCTTGCCCTCATCATGTCGAAGATGCTGCCGCTCATGGCGGCACGCAACCAGACCACTCAGGAGCGCGTGAGCGACCTCAACAGCGTGCTGACCGAGAACATTCGCGGCACCTCCACGATTCGTGAGCTGGGCGTTCACACCGCCCGCGAAGACGCCTTCGCCGGCGAGAACAAGCGCCAGTTCGCCGCGCAGCTGGGCATGGTGCGCATCCGCCAGCTGTACTTCACCGTGGATGCCATCAACGCATGGATTCCCACGATTCTGTGCATGCTCTGGGGTGCCGCCTGCGTGGCTATCGGCTGGGCGAGTTGGGGTGCCGTGGCGACCGCCTCGGTCATGGTTTTCAGTCTGCGAACCCTCGCCGACATGCTGAACCACCACGTGAGCAGCCTGCGCATCATGCTCGTGAACATGGGCCGCGTGTTCGGTGTGGTCTCCCTGGCGAAGAAGCAGCGTGAGTCGCGTGCTCAGCACCGCGCCGAAGCGTTCGCCGCAGTATCGGACGAGGCCGTGAAGAACCCGGAGTACGCCATTGACTGCACCGACGTCTCCTACGGCTACTCGCCGGACGCCCTGGTGCTTGAAGGCATCAACCTGAAGATTCGCCGCGGTGAGGCGCTCGCCCTGGTGGGCCGTTCCGGTTCGGGTAAGACCACCATGGCTCGCCTGATTGGTGGTTCGCTGACCGCCCTGGATGGCACCATCACCGTGATGGGTCGCCCGGTCGGTCACGGTGACTTCCCGACCGATGCTGCCGCCGATGGCCGCCCGCGCCTGTTGGTTTGCACGCAGGAGGCACACGTCTTCTTCGGTACCCTTGCCGATAACTTCACGGTGGTCGTGCCGGATGCGACCGTCGAGCAGATGGGCGGGGCACTGGACGCTGTCGGTGCCCGCTGGTGGCGCGACCTGCCGCAGGGCATGGACACCGTTGTCAGTGGCGCGGATTCGCCTCTGACCCGCGACCAGATTCAGCAGCTGGCGCTGGCACGTATTGTGCTTGCCGACCCGCACGCCGTGATTCTGGACGAGTCCACCACCCAGCTGGAGCTTGCGGACGCAACCGAGTCCCTGCGCGCCGTGCTGGCGAACCGTGCGGTGCTGATCATTTCGCACGATGCGCGTATCGCCTCCCTGGCTGACCGCGCGGTCCTGCTGCACGAGGGCAGGATCATTGCGGAGGGTTCCCCGGTGGAGATTTTCGCCCTGACCTAAGAGATTTCTCGCTAGACTGCTAGTAGATGCGCGGCGGGGGAGTTGCGGGTAACGACCTACCTGCGGCTTCTCCGCCGCGTGCCGTATCAGGGTGGGACGTCTAATGGCGCCCGAGCCCGTTTCTATCCCTATCCCGCGAAAGGATGAACGTGTCTGCAGCAGATACCTCCTCCATCATCCGTGAAGAACTGCTGGCTCCCGGTCCCGGTCGCGCCATCTACGGCTATGTGACTGCGCCCGTCAACTACCGTGACACGAAGCTACCGACCATCATCTTCTCCCACGGTTTCAGTGGCCGCGCTGAAAGCGGTGACGTGTGGGCACACCAGCTGGCGGCACACGGGTATGTCGTGTATTCCTTCGACTTTATGGGTGCTACCGAGCAGAGCCGTAGCGGTAACGACGTCCTTGCCATGTCTCCCTTCACCGAGAAGGACGACCTGGACGCTGTGCTGACCATGATTCACGGCCAGCAGTTTGTGGATACTCAGAATATTTTCCTGATGGGTCAGAGCCAGGGCGGCGTGGTATCAACCATGGTCGCTGCCGAACGTAATGACGATATTGCGGGCCTGATTCTGCTGTACCCGGCGTATGTTCTTTTCGACGATGCGCGGACACTGTTTTCTTCGGTGGACCAGATCCCGCCGACCTACACTCACCGCGGTAAAGAGATTGGCCGCGTGTACTTTGAGCGTGCCCTGGATTTTGACCCGTATGCGCAGATGTCCTCGGTGACTAAGCCGGTACTGCTGATGCACGGCACCGCGGACCGTGTGGTGCCGATTTCTTACGCGGAGCGTGCTGCGCGGACCTTCCCGGATGTGTATTTTGAGCGGATTGACGGGGCGGGCCATAAGTTTAACTCCGCCCAGATTGACCAGTCTGTGCGCTTTATTGAGCAGTACCTAAGTGAGCATGTGAAGGTTGCTGACTCCTAGAACTGGAGTGCTTTGTTGGATGAGTGCCCTGTAGATAGCCCTGAGAGGAGTGCCCGGTACCGTGTGATGCGGTGCCGGGCGCTACTTGTTTAACGGGTGGTTTGGGGTGGCGGCTGGGGGAGCGAATAGTGCAGGGCGGAGTGCGTTGTGAAGGGCACCGGCAAACAAAATTTTTGGAGAGATTCACCCGCCGCCCACAAAACTTTTAGTTACTGAGAATCGTTGCGATAGCCTGGCAGGGCGATATGGGGTGCCTTGAGACGCCCGCTGACCCGCCCAACTGACCGCCCAACTGACCGCCCAACTGACCGCCCAACTGACCGCCCAACGATGCGCGCGCGAAACAGTAGGCGCGCGAAACAGTAGGCGCGCGAAACGGCGTAAGAACACTCAAGGCTCAGAGAAACACCCATTGAGCCTGCTCTAGTTCGAACTAGCGGAAGGATTATCGAGAAGGCAGAGCAGCCTACCGTGCCCGCACCTCTACAGCGTGTAACCGACCAGTTTGGCCCGCCGCAACCACCTCATCCCCCTCGGCGGGCCAAACGCTTTCCTCCCGGGTTTCGGGGCTCCGTGTGAAAGCATTTCGTGTATAAATTCCGCATAGAAATATCCCGTGCAGATACTCTCATCTGCACGGGATATTTTGCTGTTCTATTTTCTGATCTGCCGCCGTCTATAGCCGCAGTCGGAGCAAAAGTTTATGCGCTCTGCCCCTCTCGACTCTCCTTCTTCTCCGCCTGGTAGCCGAAGCAGAACGCCGTGCCGGCCACCAGCGCGGCCAGCCAGATGGAGAATACACCGGCCCATCGGTACACAAGGGCCATGAGAAGCACTCCGGCTATAAAGGAGATGACCACGAGCGAGTAGTCGAGCGCTTTGAGTAGAGCCGCGCGGCGTCGCGCCTTCGCCTCATCTTTTGACGCTCTATCGGGGGTTTTCCGCGGGAGGTACAGGGAGCCGGCGGCGTACCAGGCGCTGAGCATTTTGCGCCAATTGCCGCTGGTCATGAAGAGCGAGAAGGGATTTTCGCCAATGCGCGTGTCCGCGAGGGCGTGGATCATCAGGCCTACCGTAAAGGCCAGCGCGCCCACCTGAAAGCTATTGCTCAGAGTTCTATCCATGAAGGGTACCGCGAAGCATACCAGCAGGAACGGCAGGAGCGTGCCGATGCGCCAGTGCCGCATCCGGGCCCGCTGCCCCAGCAGATCATGGATAAGATGCCCTCCCAGGTATCCGCAGCTGAAGAAGATGACGGAGAACCAGCGCAGGTGCACCGCGTGGGGAGTATCGCGGTGCAGGTCGGCGATGAGCAGAATAAAGTTACCGGTCTGTGTGGCGACGAGGGCCTCGTAGCGCATGTGCGAGAAGACGTCTACCGCGCCGCCCAGGGAAGCGAGGAGTAGCGCCATGATGCGCCCGTAGCGGCGAGGCGCGGGAATACGTCTAAGAGTCTCGCGGAGGTGGTGAAGCATGCGACCGCCCTCATCTGTCGGTGGTAGGTTCTGAAGACCCAGCCGGCGGGGCCTTCTGGTTCCATGCTACGGCATGGACGGCGGCGGTTAGCGGATCGGGGGAGGAGCCCCGCGGGCTGGCCGCCGTTAAAGCGCAGGCCCCGAGCAGCTATCTGCTCGGGGCCTGCGTACTATTCGGTTTTTAGCTTAGGGGAGTAGCTTACTTGCTTTCGCCCTTGAGCGCACCCACGAGGGGGCCGATCACGTCCATGGGCAGCGGGAAGACCACGGTCGAGTTCTGGTCGGCACCCAGCTCCAGCAGGGTCTGCAGGTAACGCAGCTGCAGGGAAGCGGGGGACTGGCTCAGAATGTCGGATGCTTCCTTCAGCTCGCTCGAAGCCTCAAGCTCACCGCGGGCCGAAATGATCTTTGCGCGACGCTCACGCTCGGCCTCAGCCTCACGGGCCATGGCGCGCTGCATAGCCTCGGGAATCTCAACGTCCTTAATCTCGACGAGCTCAACCTGGATGCCCCAGTGCTCGGTGCGGGAGCCGATGATGGAGCGCAGGTCCTCGTTCAGGTCCTCGCGGTGTGCGAGCAGGGTGTCCAGGTCAACGCGACCCAGCAGGGAACGCAGGGTGGTCTGCGCGATCTGGCTGGTGGCGATCGGGTAGTTCTCGACCTCAAGCACCGCGTTCTTGGCGTTGGTCACGCGGAAGAGGACAACGGCGTTCACGCGGGCGGGAACGTTGTCCTTGGTGATGACTTCCTGCGGGGGAATGGTCAGGGTGATAACACGCATGTCAACGCGCTGCAGGGAGTCGACGAGGGGGAAGACCACGTTCAGGCCGGGCTTCAGCTCGGAACGCAGGTGGCCGAAACGGAAGGAGATACCGCGTTCATATTCGGGGATCACGCGGAACATACGAATCAGAATAAAAAGAACAATAACGGCAACTGGGATGAGGATTGTTGCCAAGGTGACGGGATCCATGGGTTTCCTTCACATCTATTCGGGATGGTTCATTCGGGGCATGTGCACCCATCGACTGCGCCTCGTACAGACTCGACGGGAGGGTGTGTTCGGAAAGTTTGTCAGCGGCACGTGGTGCTCGCGGCGGTCCTTCCGGTGGGGAGGTTCAGGGGGGGGGTGATGCGCAATGGGCCTCCGTCCCGGCGGGGGAACGCCGGGACGGAGGGACCATCAGCATTGCTACTTCTTCGCCAGCTTCTCGGCGGCCTCAACTTCGGCCAGGTTCTGCTCCTGCAAGACCTCGTTCGTGGTCTTGTGCAGTCGCTTAACCGAGGCACCGGTACCGCTCCAGGCGGGGCGATCCGGGTCGAGGACCGAGGTGCGAACCGGCAGGGATGCATCCGCAATCATCTGCTTGCGGGCCTGCTCGGTACGGCGCTTACGCTCGTTCGAGACGCCACCCCACTTCGCGGCGAAGCGATCCATCTTCACGTTCATCGACTCTTCGGCGGTGGATGCGTGAATATGCTTCGGGTCGCCCTCGAAGTTGGCGGGGGAACGCATGAGCTTAATCGCCAGCGGGTAGGTCAGCGATAGGACGACCACCACTGCGGCTGCCTCCACCAGAAGCTCCAGGGGAGAGTGCCACACGATGGCCGCACCAATCATGACCACAACGCCCAGCAGGGAGACCGCCACGGCCAGGCCGCGGTGGAATCGTCCCGACTCGGAGTAGGGCCACTCGTCCACCTCGCGGGTGAGTTCGCGGCCGTTTGCCGAGACGGTGCAGCTGTCCTTAATCGGGCAGGTGTTGCACACGCTGGGCTTAGCGCGGTAGCGCATAACGCGGTTGTCCGAGTCGAAGGCCGTGGCCCACAGCCACTGGTCTTCGGGGCAGAGCCACGCATCGCTCTCTTCGTGGTAGGTGAACCCGAAGGTTCGCGCCGCCACGACACGCTGGCTGGTGCGCTTAGCGAGAATATCGAAGCACCACCCCACGGCGACCAGGCCGAGCGCGTACACGCAGGCCAGCCACACGAAGAAAGATACTCCAGCAATCTGCTCAGGCATGGTTAGCCTCGACGATCGCTACGGTAGGGGCTGGTCTGCTCGGGCAGCTCCTCAGCTGCCTTGGCACCGGCGAACTCGGCGATACGAGCGTCGTCAACCACCTCGTACAGCGGGGGCTCGGGCAGCTCGAGGACGGTCTCCTTGGAGTTCTTGGAGAAGATCTCCTTGATACCCAGCCAAGCCAGCTTGATCAGCGGGAAGATGCCGACCAGGAAGATGACGTCACCGGGCATACGCATCCAACCCATCACGGCGGAAGCACCGTCGTGAATGAACGCGAAGGAACGAGCCTCGTAGTAGCCTTCACCAACGGACTTGTACAGCTGAGCGATACCCAGCGGCAGCAGCGAGATGAAGGACATCCACAGCAGACCGATGTTCAGGGTCCAGAAGGAGAACTTCAGGCCCTTTTCAGGCCACTTGTTCTCGGGAACCAGGTAGCGCAGACCGAAGACCGCGAACGCGATTGCGAGCATACCGTACACACCCATCATGGAGGCGTGTGCGTGGTTTGCGGTCAGTGCGGTACCGATTTCGAAGTAGGACACGATCGGCAGGTTGATGAGGAAGCCGAACACGCCTGCACCGAGGAAGTTCCAGAAGCCCACGGCGATCAGGAACATCACGGCCCAGCGGTGCGGGAAGGGCTTGGTGCGGTTGGAGTACTGGCGAGCACCCAGCTGCATGAAGCCCCATGCCTCAACGGTCAGGAAGGTCAGCGGGATAACCTCAGCTGCGGAGAAGAACGCACCGAATGCCATCTGCTCGGAGGGGGTACCGACGAAGTAGGTGTGGTGCAGGGTACCGACCACGCCACCGACGGAGTAGAGCACGGCGTCCATCATGATGATGGAGATAGCGATGCGCTCGCGGACAACGCCGAGCAGCACGAAGATGTACGCCACCATCACGGTGGTGAACAGCTCGAGGAAGTCCTCCACCCAGAGGTGAACCACCCAGAAGCGCCAGAACTCGGCGACCGACACGTGAGTGCGCTGGCCGGCGAGCAGGCCCACCGCGTAGAACATGGGGATGGCCAGGCCCGAGAACAGGAACAGCCAGGGGAGGGAGGTCTTCTTCGAGCCCTTCAGACGGGCGGTGAGGGTTCGTGCGACGATCACAATCCAGATGAACATGCCCACGATGAGCAGAATCTGGAAGAATCGCGGCAGGTCCAGGAACTCCCACTGCTGCGAGAAGATGGAGTTGGTGGGGACCAGACCCTTCTGCGAGAACCATTCGTTCAGCAGCGAGCCGAGCACCACGAAGACCACGGCACCGATGAGGACGTAGGTCAGCAGACCCTGCTTCTTGGGTTCGCGGCGGGTAATCAGCGGGGCGATGAAGATACCGCCCGCCAGGAACGCGCCTGCGGTCCAGAAGAGGGAGAGCTGCAGGTGCCAGGTTCGGGATACCGTGTAGGGCAGCAGCTGGCCCATATCGATTCCGAAGAAGCCGGTGAGTTCTTCACGGTAGTGCTCGGTGAGCGCACCCACCAGAGCCTGCAGGAGGAAGAGCACCAGGATGGTTGCGAAGAGCAGGCAGGCTGCCTTCTGCGAGGGGGTCAGGCGAACTTCGTCGGGCTGGCGGAAGTCGAGGACGGGTGCCTCTTCAGCGTGCCAACCGATGGAACGGGACCAGCGGCCGTAGATGGCGAACATCAGACCCGTACCACCGATGAGGGTGATCAGGGACAGGGCCGACCAGACCATGAGGTCTGCGGTGGGCTTGTTGTCAACGTTCGGCTCGGAGGGCCAGTTGTTGGTGTAGGAGTAGGGCTGATCGGGGCGGTCTGCTGCCGAGGCCCATGCGGTCCAGCCGAAGAAGGCGACGAGGTCGTGCAGTTCTTCGTCGTTCTTAATGGCGTCGGGGAACAGGCCCTGCGAGGTGTCGCCCTTCATCAGGGTGTCGCTGTAGTGCTTGAGCATGAGCTGGAAGCCCTTGGTCTCACCAGCGGACCAGGTCAGGGTCTTGGTCTGCTCATCGTACTTGTTCTCCTTGCGCCACTCGTTCTTGACGAGTTCGCGGGGGTCCTGCTTGCCCTGCTCACGATACTCCTTGATGGCGGCATCGGTGGTCAGGCGCAGGTACTCTGCAGTGTAGTCGGGGCCGAGGTAGGCGCCGTGGCCGAGGACGGTTCCGTACTGCTGCAGGCCGCGTGCCTGGAAGAGTTCCTGACCATGCAGGATCTGTTCCTGGGTTGCGATTACTTTGCCGTCGTTGCCGACAATCTTGTCGGGCATCGGCATGGAGAGTGCGTAAGTGCGCATTGCGAGGACTGCCATGATGGTGAAGCCCAGGAGCATCACAAACGCAACAGCCTGTACCCAGCCCTTACCGGCATAGGCACCGACCGTGTCTGTGCGGCGGGCAATCTTAGCTGCCTCAGCACGCGAGACGGGTTTTGTAGCCATAGTGATATGTCTCCAGTGTGCGTGGATTTGCGGTTCGAATGGGACCGACGCACATCCGCTGGAGGGCGGCTCACTGGGTAGCGAATCGTCCGGAGAGGGAGGTGCGACAGCCCACCCTTACCCTATTTTTGCATATTAAATGCGCATTTATAAAACTTTGGTGACGAGGTGTCTCAATGTGACGCTGAGGTCACTCGGGGAGGATGCTCCCGGGGCGACAGTGCCCGTACATTCCGTTGTTGTTCCTCGTGTCTACCCTACCTCTACCCTACCAAAATTCACTTCGCGGCAAAAACAAAGGAAAGGCTTACACGCCGCAACCTTATATATCAATCGGCGGTAAACGCATTATTCCCGCAAAAGCCCGATGCACCCGCCGCAAAGCGCCGCCGAAGTAACCCTCCTGAACCCCGTTCGACCGGCCCCCGATAAACCCGGGAGGAACGGAGCTACGAGCGGCCCGGGGTATGGAATAATGAAATCGGTAGCGGACGCCAGCGCCCCTTATCTAACACGGTACATACGCGCAGCGGGGGAGTAGCCTCCCTCTGCACCGCGCACCCCACCGCCGGCCCGTCGTCCACCGTCGGTACAGCCTCCAGGAGTTCACATGAAGATTTATCAGGCATCCCAGAAAGCAGTCACCGGAATTCTGCGCACCGTTTTCCGCGCCCGCGTGACCGGTCTCGAGAACTTCCCCGCCACCGGCCCGGTGATTGTCGCCTCCAACCACCTCTCCTTCCTGGACTCCATCATTATTTCCGCCATGATGCCCCGCCGTGTGGCGTTCCTCGCCAAGGCCGAGTACGTGAACACCCCCGGCCCGCGCGGCAAGATGATGAAGGCCTTCTTCGAGGCCGTGGACATCATCCCCGTCAACCGCGCCGACCGCTCCGAATCGCTCAAGGCACTCGATATCGCCCTGGAGAAGCTGAACGAGGGCAAGGTCTTCGGTATCTACCCCGAGGGCACCCGCTCCCGCGACGGCTACCTCTACCGCGGCAAGATTGGCGTGGCCTGGCTGGCACACATGACCGGTGCACCCGTCGTGCCCGTCGGCCTGATTGGCACCGACCGCCTGCAGAAGCCCGGCTCGAACATGATTTACCCGCGCCGCTTCACGATTCGCGTGGGCAAGCCGCTCTACTTTGAGAAGACCGGCGAGAAGATGAGCGGCAAGCAGCGCCGCGCCACCACCGACACGATTATGGATGAGATTGCTCAGCTGTCCGGCCAGGCGCGAAAGAACGAGTACAACGTTTCGCCCTCAGCCGCACGCGACGCCGGCTAAGCCTTCTTCCGGCGCGCACCGCGTAGACTTTAACCGCGCATCCACGCATGGGCCCGCACGCGGGGTCGGCGCAGGATGCGCGGTTTGTCGTATGTCCGCCCGCGCCCGAGGAGAAAGCACCCATGGCAGAGCCCTCCAGCTACCGTCCCGCCCCCGGAGAAATTCCCACCGACCCGGGCGTCTACCGGTTCCGTGACGCCGACGGGCGCGTCATCTACGTGGGCAAGGCCAAGAACCTGCGCAACCGCCTCAATAGCTACTTCGCCTCGCCCGAGACGCTGCGACCCAAAACCTATGCGATGGTGCACACCGCCGCCAGCGTCGAGTGGACCGTGGTGGCCAGCGAGATGGAGTCCCTGCACCTGGAGTACACCTGGATCAAGGAGTACGCGCCGCGCTTCAATATCGCCTTCCGTGACGATAAGTCCTACCCGTACCTGGCCGTGACCGTCAACGACGTGTACCCGCGCGCCATGGTCACCCGCGGTGAGCGCCGCAAGGGTGTGCGCTACTTCGGCCCGTACTCGCAGGTGTGGGCCATCCGTGAAACTCTGGATGCCCTGCTGACCGTCTTCCCGGTGCGCACCTGCACGAACGGCGTGTTCCAGCGTGCCAAGAACAGCGGACGCCCCTGCCTGCTCGGCTACATCGACAAATGCTCGGCGCCCTGCGTGGGCAAAATCAGAGCCGAAGACCACCGCGAACTGGCCCGCGGCCTGACCCGCTTCATGGGTGGAGGCGCCGAGAAGTACATCGAGCTGCTGACCAAGGAGATGAAGGAAGCCGCCGCCCAGATGGACTTTGAACGCGCCGCGGTGCTCCGCGATGACATTGCGGCACTCACCAAGGCCTTCGAGCGAAACGCCGTGGTGCTCGGCTCGACCGTGGATGCCGACCTCTTCGCCTACGTCGAGGACGACCTCGAGGCATCCGTTCAGGTGTTCTTCGTGCGCGGCGGCCGAATCCGAGGCCAGCGCGGCTGGATCGTGGAAAAGGTGGACGACAGCACCGACGCGCAGCTCATCGAGCAGCTGCTCACCCGCGTGTACAGCGATATCGCGGTCAGCCTGGCCGCCCAGAAGGGTAGCGGCACCGAAAGCCTGAACAGCTACGATATTCCGCGTTCCGTGCTCGTGCCGGTGGAGCCCGAGAACAAGGAACAGCTGGCATCCTGGCTTTCGGAGGTGCGTGGCGGCCCCGTGGAAATCACCGTTCCGCAGCGCGGCGACAAGGCCGAACTCATGAAGACCGTCACCGAAAACGCCCGCCAGGCCCTCACCCTGCACAAGAGCCGGCGCGCCGGTGACCTCACCACCCGTAGCGCCTCCCTCGTGGAGCTGCAGACGGCCCTTGAGCTTCCCGACCCGCTGCTGCGCATCGAATGTTACGACATTTCGCACGTGCAGGGTACGAACGTGGTCGCCTCCATGGTGGTCTTCGAAGACGGCATGCCCGCCAAGAAGGCCTACCGCACCTACAGCATCACCGGGGACGCCGCCCGCGACGATACCGCCAGCATGTACGACGTCATCACCCGCCGTTTCAAGCGGCACCTGGCCCAGCAGGCCGAGCGCGCCGAGGCGCCCGTGCACTCCGGGGAGATTGATGCCTCCACCCCCGAGCCGCAGACCTTTGCCTACCCGCCGAACCTCGTGCTCGTGGACGGCGGTCCGCCCCAGGTGGCTGCCGCATCCGCCGCTCTGAGCGATTTGGGTATTACCGATGTGTACGTGGCCGGAATCGCCAAGCGCCTGGAGGAGCTGTGGCTGCCGGATGACGACTACCCGGTCGTGCTCCCGCGCACCTCGGAGGCGCTGTACCTGGTGCAGCGCATCCGCGATGAGGCGCACCGCTTCGCCATCACCTTCCACCGCTCCAAGCGCGGCAAGGCCATGGTCGCCTCGGCCCTGGACGAGATACCCGGCCTGGGCGAGGTTAAGCGCGCCGCGCTCGTGAAGCATTTTGGTTCGGTGGCGCAGATTAAGCAGGCCACCGAGGAGGAGCTGACACAGGTGCCCGGCATCGGCCCGGCGTTTGCGCAGAAGATTCTGGCGGCGCTGGCGTAACGCACCGATTGGGCCCCGCCGGTGGGCCTCTCGCGTGCGGGCTGCGCGTGACCGGCGTGCGAGGACCGGGGCGTGAACCCGCGAATGGGGCCCGTAATCGGCCGTCATAAACGTGTCATAATTGAAGGAAACCGTCATCATTACGAGCGCGCTACCTTTGCGTGCCCTCAACCAGTAGAGTGGAAACCGTGAGTAATAACCATCTACGCCTATTCACCAGCGAATCGGTGACTGAAGGCCATCCCGACAAAATTTGTGACCAGATTTCCGACGCAATCCTGGACGGCATTATCGCCCAGGATCCCGCAGCGAACGTTGCTGTGGAGACCATGGTGACCACCGGCCAGGTGCATGTCGCCGGTGAGGTGACCACCTCCAGCTACGTCGAGATTCCCTCCATCGTGCGTGAGACCATCCTCGATATCGGCTACGATTCCTCGACCCGCGGTTTCGACGGCGAGTTCTGCGGCGTCTCCGTCTCCATCGGCGAGCAGTCCCCGGACATTAACGCCGGCGTGTACGAGTCCCTCGAAGTTCGTCAGGGCATCGCCGCCGACGATTACGACCGCCAGGGCGCGGGCGACCAGGGCATCATGTTCGGTTACGCATCGAACGAGACCAACGTGCTGATGCCCGCCCCCATCTGGCTGGCACACCGCCTCTCCGAGCGCCTGACCAAGGTGCGCAAGGACGGCCTGCTGACCGATCTGCGCCCCGACGGCAAGACCCAGGTGACCCTCGGCTACGACTCGAACAACGTGCCCGTATCCGTTGATACCGTGGTTGTTTCGAGCCAGCACACCGCCAGCTACGATCTGGCCGACCTACGCGCCGACATTGAGAAGCATGTGATTGCCCCCGTGCTCAGCTCCGTGGACCTGGATTCCTCCAACACCAAGTTCATCGTCAACCCCGCCGGTCGCTTCGTGCAGGGCGGCCCCGTCGGTGACGCCGGCCTGACCGGCCGCAAGATCATCGTTGACACCTACGGTGGTTCCGCACGCCACGGTGGCGGTGCGTTCTCCGGTAAGGACCCCTCGAAGGTGGACCGTTCCGCAGCCTACGCTATGCGCTGGGTCGCCAAGAACATCGTGGGCGCCGGCCTCGCCGATCGCGCCGAGGTTCAGGTGGCGTACGCCATTGGCCAGGCAGCACCCGTTGGCCTGTACATCGAGACCTTCGGCACCGAGAAGGTTGACCCGCTGAAGATTGAGCGCGCCGTGCGCGAGGTCTTTGACCTGCGCCCGCTGGCCATCATTAACGATTTGGACCTGCGCCGCCCCATCTACCGCAAGACCGCGGCTCACGGCCACTTCGGCCGCACCGAGCCGGAGTTCACCTGGGAGCGCCTCAACCGCGTGGATGCACTGCGCTCGGCAGTGTCCTCCTCCTAGAACGAATTCAGCGAACGAGAGCACGATAGCGCGCGTGAGTCAGAACCGTTCTGATGAACCGAAGGTACCCGCGGGTACCCAGCAGGAATCCCTGCAACAGCTTGACCTGTTGCAGGGATTTCCTGCTCTTCGTGATGCCCTGATTCCCGCGACGCCCGAGCCGGTCAGCGTGGCCGCCGAGTTGCGGGCCAGCGGCGTGGTGAACCCCGTGGCGCGCGTGCGTGTGGATAGCACCCTGCCGCAGGTGGACCGCACCTTCGACTATCGCGTGCCCGCCGAGATGAACGAGGATGCGGTGCCCGGCGCCCGCGTGCGCGTCATGTTCAACGGGCACGAGATGAGCGGTTACATTGAGGAGCGCGCGGCCACGACCGATTGGACGCGGTCCTCGCTTGCCCCGCTCAAGGGGGTGCTCTCGCGTGTGCCGGTGGTGGCGCCCGAGATTTTCAGCGTGGCGGAAGCGCTGGCCGATCGCTACGCCTCCACGGTGGCGAACGTGTTGCGTCTGGCGGTTCCTCCGCGCGTGGCCGCCCTGGATAAGAAGTACGCTCCGTTCCTGCCGGGTTACGAGCCTTCCCAGGTGGGACCTCAAGCTCCGGTTGAGGGCGAATCTGCCGGTAACCCTTCGATTGAAGGTGAGGGTTGCGAATCTCAGGTTCAGGCTGAGGGTGAATTGGCTAAAAACTCTTTGACCGGCGGAAATAGTACTGAGACCGACCCCTACGCCTGGCTCGCTACCCCCGGCGCACCCGCGCCCTTCACCCTTGAGCCTCCCGCCCCGCTGGAGGACGCACCCGATGCCGCCGCGGTCTTCTCCGATTACGAAAACGGCCCCGAATTTATCGAGGACGTGGCCGCCGGCGTCGCGAGCCGCGCCGTCATGACCGTGCTTCCCGGCCACCTGGAACACACCTGGGCCGATGTGCTCGCCGCGGCCCTGGCCACCGCGGCAACCTCCGGGCGGGGCGCCATCGCCGTGGTTCCCACCGCCAAGAGCCTCGACCTGCTGGAGAGCGCCCTCGCGCGGGTGCTTCCCACCGATTCCTACGCACGCCTGAGCGCCGATTCGGGCCCGCACGCGCGCTACCACGGGTTCCTCAAGGCCCGCCTGGGTCGCGTGCCCGTCGTCATCGGAACCCGCGCGGCCGCCTACGCCCCGGTCGCTAACCTGGGCCTGGTCGTCTGCTGGGACGATGGCGACTCGTCGCTGCTCGAACAGCGCGCCCCCTATTGCCACGCCCGCGACGTGCTACTGTTGCGCGCCTCAGCGGAGAACGCCGCGGCGCTCTTCGCAGGGTTCACGATGAGTAGCGAGGCGGCACGCCTGGTACGCACCCGCTGGGCCACCTACCTGCGGGCTCCTCGCTCGCTCGTGCGTGAGTATTCGCCGCGCATCTTCTCGACCGGTTCGGAGTACGAGCTGGCTCGCGACCCGCTGGCTGCCGTGGCGCGCATCCCGCACCTTGCCTTCGAGCACGCCCGCCGCGCCCTGTCCCGAGGCCCGGTGCTCGTGCAGGTGGCCCGCAGCGGTTACGTGCCCTCGTTCTCGTGCGCGCGGTGCCGCATGCCAGCCCGATGCACCGTGTGCAGCGGCCCGCTTTCGCTGGCTTCCGGTTCCTCGGTGCCCTCCTGTGCGTGGTGCGGCCATCTGGCCCAGCAGTGGCGGTGCCCCGAATGTGGTTTTAACCGCTGGCGTTCCTCGACGGTGGGAGCGATGCGCACGGCCGAGGAGCTGGGCCGCGCCTTCCCGAACGTTCCGGTGATTTCCTCCTCGGGCGACCACGTGCGCGCGACGGTTGGCCCGGAACCGGCCCTGGTCGTGGCGACTCCCGGGGCTGAGCCCGTGGCTTTCGGCGGTTACGCTGCGGCCCTGCTTCTGGACGCCGATAAGATGCTCTACTTCGATTCCCTGCGCGCCCCCGAGGCTGCCCTGCGTCGTTGGCTTAACGCTGCGGCCCTGGTGCGTCCGGCGGCGCTGGAGGGGACCGTAGTGACGACCGCCTCGCCCTCGCCCGTGGAGCAGGCCCTCATCCGCTGGGATCCGGCCTGGTTCGCTCGCGAGGAGCTGGAGGAGCGTTCCCAGACGGGCTTGCCTCCGGCGGTGCGCACGGCCGCGGTAACCGGCGCGGAGGCTGACGTGCGCTCCTTTATGGAAATCTTCCTGGGTTCTTCGGCCCTGCCCGAGTCTGTGCGCGAGCAATCGCGGGTGGTCGGTCCGGTTCCGCTGGACCACGGCTATCTCGCCTGGTCCGAAACCCTGGAGAATGATCCGGAGGAATCCCCGGTGCGCGGGGATTGGCGCGCCCTGATCTTCTTCTCCTACGGTATTGCCCAGCAGGTGACGCACGAGTTACGCGCCACGCGCGCCACGATGGCCGCCCTCAAGAAAACCGTGGGGGAGCGGCCCGTCCAGGTGCGTTGTGACGGCTTGGACGTGCTTTAAAACCCACAGTCTTGCGGATTTATCTGCAGAAAACGCAGAGGTACAGTGCAGAAAGGGGGCGTCGTGGATCGCCAATTGGTGAAGGGCAGTTCCCTGCCCTCGGACGAGCAGCGGACCCTGCTGGGGTATGCTTCCCGGCACCCCGAGAGCACCCTGCACAGTACGGGGCGCCGGCACGACGCCGCGGTTCTGCTGATTCACGGCATCGGGTACCAGAACTTCGGTGAGACCCTGGACTACTTCGGCAAGCCGGTGGCGCACAGCCTGAAGACGCTGGCCACGATGGCGAGCGCGACCGCATCCGATACCGGTTCCGATGCCGCGGACAGCCCCGAGGAGGCGACCCGGGGGAGCGTCACGCTCATCCCCGACGGCGATACTCAGCCGCCATCGGGGGAGGTGACCCCGCATAGCGAGCACCGCGAGCTGAGCTACGCGCTCACGCTGGAGTACGTGCAGGCCCCCGAGGCTCCAGAAACCCCCGAAACTCTCGAAGTTTCCGAATCTACCGAAGTACCCGAGTCCCCGGAGGACCGGGAAGCCGTCGACGAGCCGAGCGCCTCGTCGTTGCAGGCGCGTATCTCGGAGGGGCTGCGCACTCAGGAACGACGCCTGCAGGAGCGCCTCAGCGCCTCGCGTTCGAGCCGTCCGGAGCGTTCGGTGGTGCGTCGCAGCATCCTCCTTCAGGAGGGGTTCTGGCGCCCGAAGCACTATCGTCCCCTCAGAGATCACCTGCCCTGGCTGGTCTCGGTGCTACCGCTTTTCCTCATGTTCTGTCTCTACTACGAGCGTCCGGGCCGAACCTGGACCGATCGCGCCGGGCAGCTGCTCCGGTCGATAGCGCGTTTTGTGAACGTGGCCGGTTGGCTTGTGCTGGCGGTGGTGACAATCGTGACGATGCGCGACGCCTTTGTCGCTTCCCTGAGCACGAGCCGCGGTCTGCTGACGGCGCTGGTGGCCGTGCTCAGCCTGGGTATTTTGGGTTGGGTTTTGGCTCGCCGTGCCCGCGAGCTGTGGGCGCTGGTGAAGGCGATTCCCACGCAGCTGATTCAGACGGCGACCAGCCCTGAGTCTCGGGATTTGGAGCGCATCTACGCGCGTTTGGACCGTCAGCTGGATCTGCTGGTGGCCCGTAGTGATGCCCCAGGTATTATTGCCCATTCGCAGGGCGGGTACCTGGGGTATGAGCTGCTGCGTCGCCGTGCGAAGGCCGGAAAGAAACCCCTGCGTTTCTTCTACGGGCTGGGTAACGGTGTGGTGCCGATCAGCATCATCGCCAGTGACCGCAACGACATTCCCGCTCCGCTCGATAGCTCCGGCGGGTTCCGTAACCGCCTGACCCTGCTGGCCCTCGGAGCGGTAGCCGGGTTCGCCTGGGTTCAGGAGGCCCTGCTTCTGGTTGGCCCCTACGCCTCCCTGCTGCGCCACATGATGCTGATTCCGTTGACGCTGGGTGCCGCCACGGTTGTCTTCGCCGTGCTCTCGGCGCTGAAGGGCCGGGGCCGCATTGCGCAGGAGACGGGGGCGATCCCTGCCCTCTGGAATGTCTACGGCACACGTTCCCTGATTAAGTGGCTTATCCCGACGCTCTTTGTGCACGGGGTATTCATGATGTTTACCTCCCTCATGCTGGTGCTTGCCTACCTGAGCGGTGAAGCGAGGGTTCCTGCGCCCACCGCATTGGGCGTGGCGTTCTGGTGCGTCGTGATGCTGGCGATAGTTGTGTCGGTGCGTAGCTGCTGTCACCTGTTCGTGCGCGCCTATGCGCCCTCGCTGCACGAGATGAACGTGGCGGATCACTGTGAGATTGCGGCGCGCGGCGATAGCATCGGGCGTTCGAACATCACGCAGCCGACCGATGTGAAGGTTACCTTCGCGACCCTGCCGGGGCCTTCGGTGAGTAGCCACATGCAGTATTTTGACGCCAGTTCACCGGTTCCGCTCATGCTGTCGCGCCGTTTGCTGCCGCACGTTCTACCGGCCGACACGCACCTGCTGGAGGGCATGAACGATATCGGCGCCGAGCTCAACCGTGCCTTTGCCCGAGCTAAAAGGGTTGCGCGTGCGGTGCACTACGGCCTGTATGCGGGGTTGACCGCGCTGTTTGTGCTGCTACTGAATGCGGCGTTGCTTCTGCACGTTTCGGCGCAGGCCGGTCTGGATGTGCCGGTCCTGGACTCCGCGGGGTTTGAGTGGGCGGTGGCCGCGGCCCGGTACCTGCGTGAGCAGGTGGATTCGCCCGGCGGCGGCCTCGCTTTGCTGGCGATTCTGTTCGCGGTGGAGGTGCTGCTCGTGGTGGTGCTGTCTCCTGCGACTCAGCGTCGGTTCCAGCGGTTCATGGTGACGAAGATTGATCGCACTCTGGCGCGAGAGAGCGTCATCGGGGGAGATGACGATGAGGCGAGCGCGGCCTCTGCGCAAGCGTGGCGTAGCCTTTAGAGCTTTAGGAAATGCTGTCGCACTCTTGACGAGTGCGGCGGCATTTCTTTTTAAGCTTCTAACGGTGGAATCTAACGGCGGAGAAAAACCGGCGGTCGTCTGCCGCCATTATGCCCCTGATTTCCGCCTGACAACCGCGGACGTGTCCATCATGAGGTTGTTCTCTAGCGGTTCTTGAACATTGATTGGCTCTTGGGTACTTTAGAGGTATCACAACCACCACCGCGAAGAGGCTTCCGGTTATCGCTGCGAACCTATTCGCCGTGTTACTCCGCGTGGCGTTTGCACTGTAGCGACGCCCTGACGAAAGGCCCTCGACGATGAGCCCCGCATACGATTACGAACCCCAATTCGGCGATTCCGCTCCCGCGCGTAGCAACGGTATCACTCACCCCAACCCCGAGCTGCTTTCGGCCATGACGATGGCCCAGCGCGGCGCGGTCTGCCGTTACCTGGCGCGTTTCGCTGAGCTGGATGACGCGAAGATTATTTACGCCTACACCCACGTCAATGATCTCGTGGCGAAGGAAGAGGCCCGCACCGGTAGCTTCACCGCGGTCTAGCGGGTTTCCGTGGTTTGATTTCGGGGCGGTTCGCTACACACTTCCTCCGCGCCTACGCAGGGAACCCGCCCTCGCAGAGCTCGGGCACCCTGAGGGCGCTTCCGGAAGGTGTAGCCTCGCCGCCCCCGTATTAGGGCACGGGTCACCCGGCAACCACAAACCAAATATGAGAATGCCGCCGCACCCTCCCGAGTTTCGGGGGAGTGCGGCGACATTTCTGCGTCTAACACCGTAATTTAGCGCCGCGCTGTATAAACCGCGCACGCTTTAGAGCCCGCGCACGACCTCCAGCAGTTTGAGTGCCGAGTCACGCCAGGAGTAGCGGCGCACATCCGACAGACCATCAATGATGACGCGCTCGCGAACGGCGGTGTCCTCCAGGGAACGGATTGCCTTGACCCAGTCGGCAGTGTGCGCCTCCGGGGCACCATCAACCGGTGCGAACACGGCGTGCGGCGCAATCTCACGGAAAATCGGGATGTCGCTAATCACAGCGGGGCAGCCGGTAGCCTGAGCCTCGACCACGGGCAGGCCGTAACCCTCCTCGCGGGAGGCAGTCACCAGGGCGTGCGCCTGGCGGAGCAGCTGCTGGTACTCCTCATCGCTCACGCCGTTGTGCACCTCCACGTTCTCACCGATGAGGCGCTCGTCGGTGAGCTGCACCAGGCGCTGCGGCGGCATCTTCGACAGCAGATGCAGGCGGTAATCCGGCAGGGAACGCATCGCCAGCAGCAGGGTTTCCACGTTCTTGTACGGCATGAACGAACCCATGTACACCAGGTGCTTGACGGGCTGCTCTTCGCGGGTGGTGGCGCGTTCCAGCGCGGTCTGGCGCGAGACCACGCTGCCGGGCTGCGGGGCGTTGGGCACCACGAACAGCGGCTTGGTGGTCAGCTCGTGCTCACGAATCAGCGAGGCGGTCGACTCAGAAACCGTCACCACCGCGTCGCCGTGGTTGAGCAGGAAGCGCTGCGGGGTGTAGGTCTTGTGGAAGAGTCGCCAGCCCACGCGCACCGGTGCGGGCAGGAACCCGGGCGGGGTCGGGTGCGAGTAGTAGATCAGGTCGTGCAGGGTGAGAATCAGCTTGAACTTGCGTCCGGTGGAGCCGATGGTCTGCATGGGTGAGAACACCACGTCCGGCGCGTACTTATTCAGCTGCAGCGAGGCGGTCGGTTCGAGCGGGCCGGTGGGCGAACAGATCTTCACATGCGGCAAATCCGGCAGCATGTCCAGCTGACGCTCGTCGCTAATGATCATGGTGAGGTCGAGGTCGGCGGCGGCTTCGTCACCGGTGTCGATGAGGGTTTTGAGCGCGCCCAGCAGGGAGGCGGTGTAGCGGCTGATGCCGTCGTGGAAGCCGATACGGGTGTATCGGGCGTCAACCATGAGTTTCATGTTGGTTCCTTACTTCTCGTTCCCTGAGTGGTCGGCGGCGAAATCGGCGATGAGTTCCGCGGCCAGGTGCGGGGTTTCGTAGTGGATGAGGTGCCCGACTTCGGGGATCATGTCCAGGCGCTCGCGGGGGGCGGCCGATGGGGCGGGCAGATTGCGGGAGGTCAGCGTCGCGTACATGGCGCGGGCCGTTTCGGGGGTGCCCAGGTCGTCGTCTTCGGCGACGAGCATCTGCACCGGCACCCGGATGGCGGCGGCGTATTCTGCGGCGGTGTGTGCAATGGACGCCTCGTAGGCGCTGAGCACCCCGCGGCGCGAGCCGAAGGAGCCGAAGTAGGCGGCGTGCTGGCCGTTGATGAAGCGGCGCATCGCCCTATCTTTGGTGCGCATCATGACCTCGCTGGAGAGGCGGGTAATCAGCTGGGAACGCAGCAGCGGGTAGCCGATTTTTTCGGGGAGTGCCGCGCCGGCGCGGTAGTAGAGCGAGGCGAGGCGGGAGGCGACGCGCTGACGCCCCTCCAGGGCGGGTTCGCTAATCGGGTTGATGAGCGAGAGCAGTGCGACTGAGTTCGGGTGTGCGGCGGCGAAGGCGCTGGTGAGGATGGAGCCGAAGGAGTGGCCGACCACGTGTAGCGGTAGCCCGAGCGGGTTGGTGCGCTCCACAAAATCCTGCAACCAGGCCACGTACGCGTCGATGCTGTCCTCACCCGGGGCGCTTTCGGGCAGGTCGCCGGAGCGGCCGAAGCCGGGCAGGTCGGGGCTGATGATGCTGACGTTCGGGATGAGCTTCAGCAGGTAGTTCGCGATGATTTCGAGGCCGTGGTGGTCACCGCGGAAACCGTGCACGAGTAGCACGGGGTAGCACCCCTCGGGGAAGCTTCCGGAGCCCATGCCCTCGCCGTACTGCCAGTAGCGGGTCGTGACCGCCTGCGCATCCGCGCCGATGCGCGCCTCGTGACCGGTGCCGGGGATGAGCGGGCCGGGTACGCCCTCGAGAACCGAGGCGTTGGGGGAGTTCGAGGGAACGGTGGAGGTCATGGGTACCTTTCACGGGGTCGGGTGCGGGGAGGGCAGAGTCCCACCCCTAATTTTAGGGGAGAAGCCTGAAAAGCCCCTGGAGGGTGGTGTGTGCCGGGCCCCTCGCGCATCCTCGGCTCGTCCACAGACTAATCAGTGCGGGCCCGGATCCATCCCGTCGCTGCTTTCGCGTTACACTTGGAGGGTTAAGTTTTGATCAACCGTCTTTAAGGAATCGCTGTGTCTGCTCAGGTAGAGACCGAACGCACCGAGAATGCGTACGACTTCCGCGCTATGGAAGCCAAGTGGCGCCCCTACTGGGACGAAACGAAGGTTTTCCAGCCCACCGGTCACGCACCCAAGGGCCGCAAGTATGTTCTGGATATGTTCCCCTACCCCTCCGGTGACCTGCACATGGGTCACGCGGAGGCATTCGCCATTGGTGACATGAACGCCCGCTACTACAAGCAGTGCGGCTACGACGTTCTGCACCCGATTGGCTGGGACTCCTTCGGCCTGCCGGCAGAGAACGCAGCCATTAAGAACGACACTCACCCCAAGGAGTGGACGTACAAGAACATCGACACCCAGGCCGAGTCGTTCAAGCGTTACGCCATTGCCGCTGACTGGAGCCGCCGCCTGCACACTTCGGACCCCGAGTACTATAAGTGGACCCAGTGGTTCTTCGAGCAGTTCTATAAGAAGGGTCTGGCGTACCGCAAGGACTCCATGGTGAACTGGTGCCCCAAGGACCAGACCGTGCTCGCTAATGAGCAGGTCGTCAACGGTGCCTGCGAGCGCTGCGGCACCACCGTGACCAAGAAGGCCCTGAACCAGTGGTACTTCAAGATCACCGACTACGCCCAGCAGCTGCTGGACGACATGGAGCAGCTGGAGGGCAAGTGGCCCGACCGCGTGCTGCTCATGCAGCGCAACTGGATTGGCCGCTCCGAGGGTGCCGAGGTGCGCTTCGAGATTGAGGCCACCGAGGATCAGGCCGCCGAATCCTTCACCGTGTTCACCACCCGCCCGGACACCCTGTACGGTGCAACCTTCATCGTGGTTGCTGCGGATGCGGCGTTCGCCGAGCAGATCGTGGCACCCGAGCACAAGGCCGCCCTGGAGCAGTACCGCGAGGACATTAAGGCGCTGAGCGATATCGATCGCCAGTCCTCCGAGCGTGAGAAGACCGGCGTGTTCACCGGCCGCTACGCGATTAACCCGCTGACCGGCGCGAAGCTGCCCGTGTGGGCCTCCGACTACGTGCTGGCCGACTACGGTACCGGTGCGATTATGGCCGTGCCCGCGCACGACCAGCGCGACCTGGACTTCGCCCTGAAGTTTGACCTGCCCGTCGTGAAGGTCCTGGACGTTGAGGGCGCTGAGGATCCGGCCACCAGCGGTGTTGCTACCGCCGGTGACGGTGTGCTCGTGAACTCCGGCGAGCTGACCGGCCTGCCCAAGGCCGAGGCCATCGCTAAGGCCATCGAACTGGTGGAGGCCGCCGGCACCGGTGAGGGCAAGGTTATCTACCGCCTGCGCGACTGGTTGCTCTCCCGCCAGCGCTTCTGGGGTACCCCCATCCCCGTGATTCACTGCGAGGACTGCGGCGAGGTGCTCGTTCCCGAGGATCAGCTGCCGGTTCTGCTGCCCGATAACCTGCGTGGTGAGCAGCTGGCCCCCAAGGGCCAGTCGCCCCTGGCCGCCGCCGATGACTGGGCTATCGTGCCCTGCCCGAAGTGCGGCAAGCAGGCTCGCCGTGACTCGGACACCATGGACACCTTCGTGGACTCCTCCTGGTACTTCCTGCGTTACGTTTCCCCGCATGACGACCAGGCTCCCTTCGACCCGCAGGCCATGCGCGAGTGGGGTGCCGTCGACATGTATGTGGGTGGCGTGGAGCACGCAATTCTGCACCTGCTGTACGCGCGCTTCTTCACCAAGGTTGTTCGCGACCTGGGCCTGATTCAGCACGATGAGCCCTTCAAGGCGCTCATGAACCAGGGCCAGGTGCTCAACGGCGGCAAGGCAATGTCCAAGTCGCTGGGTAACGGCGTGAACCTGGGCGAGCAGCTCGATAAGTTCGGTGTGGACGCAATCCGCACCACCATGATTTTCGCGTCCCCGCCCGAGGATGACGTGGACTGGGCCGACGTTTCCCCCGCCGGCTCGCAGAAGTTCCTGGCTCGCGCATGGCGCGTGGCTCAGGACGTCACCAGCGAACCCGGCGTGGACGCAACCACCGGTGACCTGGAGCTGCAGAAGCTGATTGCACGCACCGTGCACGAGGTGCAGGGCCTGATTGAGGGCGGCAAGTTCAACGTGGTTGTTGCGAAGACCATGGAGCTCGTCAACGCTACCCGCAAGGCTATTGATTCCGGTGCCGGTGCGGCTGACCCGGCTGTCCGTAAGGCCGCCGAGACTGTCGCTATTCTGCTGTCTCTGTACGCACCGTACACTGCCGAGGACATGTGGCACGTGCTCGGTCACGACACCCCGGTTCTGACCGCTGGCTTCCCCGAGGTTGACCCGGCCCTGCTGGTGGATGACACCGTTACCGCCATCGTTCAGATTAAGGGCAAGGTGAAGGCTCGCCTGGAAGTCGCCAAGGACATCTCCGAGCAGGAGCTTCAGGAGCTGGCTCTGGCCGATGCCGCTGTTCAGCGTGCGCTGGGTGACGCCGAGATCCGCAAGGTGATTGTGCGCGCACCGAAGCTCGTGAACATCGTAATCTAGGCTTTTGGCCGATCTGCAAGCCCCGCTGTGGCTTTGGTTCGTTCTGCGGAACGTTCCGAAAGGCACGGCGGGGCTTTGCTGTACTGCGGTAGTGATGAGTGCCATAATGTTCAGGAAACGCTAGGAGAGGCTTCGTCGCTGAATCATTCGCTGACGAACCGGAAGAAGGGCCGGAATATGGGGCACGAGAACAACGCAAAGGATCGCATTGCCGTGGTCACCGATAGCGCCGCGGCACTGCATCCGGAGCTGGTGGAGCGGCTGAGTGCTCGCGGGAACTTTGTCGTGGTGCCCATGCCCGTTACGATTCGCACCCCCGGTGCGGAGGACCGTAGCTTGCAGGGCCTCGGTGCCGCCGAGGTGGACGAAGCCATTATGCTGGCGCACGTCATGGGGCAGACCGTGAGCACATCCGGCCCGGCTCCTGGCGCGTTTGCTGACGTGTACGACGAGCTGGCATCGCGCGGCTTTACGCATGTGGTGTCGGTTCACCTCTCCGGCGAGCTCTCGGGCACGGTGGAGTCCGCGCGTACCGGCGCGCGCCTGAGCCGTCTGGGTGCCGAGGGCGTGAGCGTGGTGGATAGCCGCACGGTGGCCGGCGCCTACGGGTATGCGGTGCTTCGCGCCCTTGAGCTGTTGGAGGAGGATCCGAACCCCGAGCGGGTCGTGGAGTGCATGCGGCGGGTGTGTGAGCGCGCGACCTTGTACTTTTACATCCCCACCCTGGATGCGTTGCGCCGCGGGGGTCGTGTTTCCCCGGCGCTGGCGATGGTGGGGCAGATGTTTCAGATTAAGCCCATCGGCACGATTTCCCAGGGGAAGCTCACCTACGTGGAACGGCCCCGTACGGCCGCGCGCGCCCTGGATCGGTTCGTGGAACTGACGGTGCAGGCCTGCCGCGAGCACCGTCATGCCGCCGCTCTCGACGCTTCAACGGATGCGGTCCCGGGCAGCGATACGCCCGGCGAGGTGGTCGCGGTGCATCACGTGGGTAATGCGGCGCAGGCGGTGCAGCTGTATGAGCGGGTGCAACGTCTGCTGGGGGAGGGCTCGCTGAGTCATTCCGCGGGTGCGTCCACCGGTTCTGCCTCGGGTGAGGGTTCTGTGGCGCTAAACATACCCGAGTTTTTGGTGAGTTCTCTGCCCCCGGTGCTTTCGGCCCATTCGGGGTTGGGAGCGGTTGCGATGGTCGTGTATTAGCGGTTGAAAGGGTGGTTTGTACCCTCTCATCGTGCCTTGATACGGCGGGGTTTTTCTGCGAATGGGCATCGTGTGTATTTATTGTTGTTTAGACCATATCGCAACATTTTCTCGGGGTGAACACCACGTAAACCAACAGAAAACAAAGGGTTTTTCGCCTATTTTATGGGGTAACTCACAAAAAATTCTCGAATGAGCACACCAAAACACACACAAACTAGGGTAGGATTATTACCAACAACGGCGGAACGCGCCGGGCACCACAGAGCTCGGAATAATTCGGTAAGCATAATGCCCACAAGGCATCGAATTGGGCGGGTCGCCACCCAACGCACTGACAAGGAGATACTCCAGTGACTGTACGCGTAGCAATCAACGGCTTCGGCCGCATCGGCCGCACCTTCTTCCGCGCAGCTCAGCAGGAAGGCGTCGGCTTCGAGATCGTCGCTATCAACGACCTCACCGACGTTGAGACCCTGGCACACCTGCTCAAGTACGACTCGATCATGGGTCGCTTCGGCGAAGAGGTTGAGGTCAAGGAAGGCGCACTGGTTGTTGGCGGCAAGGAAATCAAGATCCTCGCCGAGCGCGACCCCCAGAACCTCCCCTGGAAGGACCTGGGTGTTGATGTGGTCCTCGAGTCCACCGGTTTCTTCACCGACGGCACCAAGGCAAAGGCACACCTCGAGGCCGGCGCTAAGAAGGTTATCCTCTCCGCTCCCGGTAAGAACATCGACGGCACCTTCGTCATGGGCGTGAACGACGACCAGTACGATGCAGCTAACCACCACATCGTCTCCAACGCTTCCTGCACCACCAACTGCCTCGCTCCGATGGCTAAGGTCCTGAACGACGCATTCGGCATCAAGCAGGGTCTGATGACCACCATCCACGCATACACCGCTGACCAGCGTCTGCAGGATGCACCCCACCGCGACCTGCGCCGTGCACGCGCCGCAGCCGTGAACATGGTCCCCACCTCCACCGGTGCAGCAGCAGCTGTTGGCCTGGTTCTGCCCGAGCTGAAGGGTAAGCTGGACGGCTTCGCAGTCCGCGTTCCCACCATCACCGGCTCCATCACCGACCTGACCTTCACCGCTGAGCGCGAGGTCACCGTTGAGGAAGTCAACGCAGCAGTCAAGGCAGCAGCTGAGGGCCCCATGAAGGGCATCATCAAGTACAACGAGGATCCCATCGTGTCCAAGGACATCGAGGGTGAGCCCATCTCCACCGTCTTCGACGCACCGCTGACCAAGGTCATCGGCGACCAGGTGAAGGTTATCGCTTGGTACGACAACGAGTACGGCTACGTTTCCCGCCTCGTGAAGTTCACCAACAAGGTTGTGGCTTCCCTCTAAGCCTTCTGGGCTTCGACGCATAGCTAAGCGTCATAGAGCGTGACTAACGCATATAGTGAACCCCGGCACCACCGCTTTACGCGGGGGAGTCGGGGTTTGCTGTACCAAGACTCTTTTGCAGGGGTCTTGAATAAAACCCTTAATGATGTATAAACATACTATTTTCTATCGCTCATTTTGAGTCAGAAATACCGTAAGGGAGTAGGGGATAGAAAGGGTGAAAATCCGCGGTATTCTGCGGAGAAACACCTTATAAAAGCTTATTTTTTAGGCTGTCAAAACCCCTATTCTTCGGTATGATTGAAACGGTATATAAACCCACCTAACCAGGAGGAAATCCCATGGCTAAGGCACTGTCCGAACTGCTCGAAGAAGGCGTCGCAGGCCGCCACGTCCTCGTTCGCTCCGACCTGAACGTACCCCTGAAGGACGGCGTCGTCACCGACGACGGCCGCGTCCGCGCATCCCTGCCCGTGATTGAGAAGCTCGCCAAGGCTGGCGCACGCGTCATCGTCACCGCACACCTGGGCCGCCCCAAGGGCAAGGTCGACCCCCAGTACTCCATCGCACCGGCGGCAGCACGCCTGGCAGAGCTCGCCTCCGTGCCCGTGAAGGTCGCCACCGACCTGGTCGGCGAGGACGCCAAGGCTAAGGCAGCAGCCCTGGCTGACGGCGAGGTCCTGGTTCTCGAGAACGTCCGCTACGACGCTCGCGAGACCTCCAAGGACGACGCAGAGCGCGGCGAGTTCGCTGACGAGCTGGTCGCACTGACCGGCGAGAACGGCGCATACGTGAACGACGCATTCGGTGCGGTTCACCGCAAGCACGCTTCCGTGTACGACGTTGCTAAGCGTCTGCCCGCATACCTGGGTGACCTGGTGAAGAAGGAAGTTGACGTTCTGGCTAAGACCCTGAACGATCCCGAGCGTCCTTTCGTGGTGGTCATGGGCGGCGCTAAGGTTTCCGATAAGCTCGCCGTGATTGACAACCTGATTGGTAAGGCTGACACCATCCTGATCGGCGGCGGCATGGGTTACACCTTCGCCTACGCACAGGGCTACGAGGTTGGTAAGTCCCTGCTCGAGAAGGACCAGGTCGAGAACGTTCTGCGCTACCTGAAGGAAGCCCCCGAGAAGGGCACCGAGATTGTTACCGCAGTGGACGTGGTCTGGGCTGACGACTTCTCCGCAGACGCTAACACCGAGGTTCGCCCCATTGAGGACCTGACCGGAGGCAAGCTCGGCGCAGAGGCTGAGGGCCTGGACATCGGCCCCAAGACCCGCGAGATCTTCGCTGAGAAGATTAAGGGTGCAAAGACTATCTTCTGGAATGGCCCCGTCGGCGTGTTTGAGATCGCTCCGTTCGCGGCCGGTACCCGTGCCGTGGCCGAGGCTATCGTCGAGTCTGACGCGTTCTCCATTATCGGCGGCGGCGACTCCGCTTCGGCAGTCCGTAACCTGGGCTTCAAGGACGAGCAGTTCGGCCACATCTCTACCGGTGGCGGCGCTTCCCTCGAGTACATCGAGGGTAAGACCCTGCCCGGTCTGGAGGCACTGGGCGCCTAATCCGGGTGGCCTAGCCTGAGACTGCGTAGCTTTAGCGCACAGTTTTAGCGTGAGACCCCCGTCGAGGCGGTATTTCGGTACCGTTCCGGCGGGGGTTTCTGTGTGCCCACTCATGCCCGGTCCATCTTATGTGGGCAGGATGCGGGGCTGTTTCCTGGCTATTTGCTGTAGATTCCCTGGGTTTGCGGCTTGTATCGGAGGCGTGTGGAACCGACTCTAATAGACTAGGAATGTAGGGTTCCCCGCCGTTCGTAGGACACGTCTGTTGCACCCGGTGGAGGACTGCAACTCCAGAAAATACATCGCGGTATTTTACGAAAGCCGTGGAGGAACACTAATGACCACGAACAACGACGGCAATTCAGTCAGTCAGACTCCGGAGCAGAACCCTGCGCAAACCCCTGAACAAAACCCTGAGAAGAACCCGGAGAAGAAGCGCTTTTCCCGACGAACCCTGGGATATGCCGGCGTAGGTGTTCTGACGGCTGCGGTTGTTAGCCGGTGCACGGGCCTGATTAAGACTCCGGAGGAGCTTGAAGAGGAACGTAAAAAGAAGCAGGAAGCTGAGGAGAAAGAACGGCAGGCTCAAAAAGATCGGGCGTTGGCTGTTCTGGAACCGGACCAAGCATTCGTGGAAGCAACCAAGGTATCTGATCTTGAAGGTCCTCTTGTGTACACCGCCTACGAAAGCCGCGGTGAGTTCGTTCCCGCGACTGAGGAGCATCCTGCACAGAATGTACCGTACCCTGTACCGCAACCGGAGATGTACGAATATAGTCTGCAGGGTTTTCATACCTTCATGGGGTATTTTTGCGCGGCCCTCAACTACTTATATTACACGGGAGATACCGAGCCGCTGTCGAAAGTTGTTGAGCCGGAGGCTGTCCTTCCTGAAACAATTCTTCGCCTGTACCGAGAGAAACGTGGATGGATTATATCGAAAGAGGACGTGTGTAAGGCGTGGCTTTCTTTCCCGATGACTGGTGCGGATCAGCTATGGATAACAGAGCAGAATGGTCGACACATTCTATGGTGCTCGCTTGGGGTATATAAAGAATCCTATAGAGGGTATTTCTATATTCCGAGTACCGGTGAAAAATTATCTCTTTACAAATATCAGAGTCCTCTGGGCCGGGAGCCACGGTACAACAGAATGGAGAATCTGGGAACTGAGCACCTGAATGGCAGGTGGACTTTACTGAATAATGACGCAGGCATGACACCGATGTACCCCGCAGATGTTCCTCGTACCGGTGAATCCTAAGATTCGGTTCTAAACATCCAAAGATGAGTGTAAGGAAGAAGACAATGATAGACAGCAAAAAATTGCCTAAGGAATTTATATACATGGATGATTTCTCTGGCGAGTATTCGTTAGCAACCACTCGTTTAACTGGCGAGTATATTCCAGCTGATCAGAATCATCCAGCATATTCTGCACCTATCCCAGATTACGCTTACTTATATGATTCAGTAACTAGCTTTGTGCGGGAGCTTTTCAATTACATCTATTATTACTCCTGCCAGAATTACGTGCTTTTAGCGTCTGATATACGGGGTTTAAAAGACCCGTGGAGTGAGGACGAGATCTTTTTCCCAGCTATCCTAGATCTCTTCGAAGAGGGTAAAGGGTGGGTAATTACACCTGATACTAGGATTCTCAGACTGCACGTTCTCGAGGGTCGACCGCGCATCACGAATTCGGGGCAAGAGGTGACTGAGTGGAAGGTGCGATTTGATATTCATCCCGAGGCAAAAGTGTATCGAAAAGATACCGGAGAGATGCATCCCATCGCTGAATTTGATACGCGAAGTCTGCTTCGTGACGGATCAATACACGGCACGATGAAAACGGTGAGTACAAAAGGAGAAAATCCAATAATCAGTTTTATCCCAGAAGGTGCCAACAATGTGTCAGAGGAGAAGACATCATGAGTATCAACAGCGGTCCTAACCCGTATCCTACCTCGTATTCCGACCCATATTCCCGGTCCAATTATCAGCCTGAACCTTGGAAAGGTCGTCCCGTTAGTCGCCGTGTCTTTTTAGGCAGAGTGGGCGTAGGCGTTCTGGGTGCTGGGTTGCTTGTTTCTGCCGGGTATCGTGCCGGTGTGCTGGGGTCGTACGATGAGCAGCTGGAAGCGCGTAGACGTTTGCGGCACCAGAGATATATAGACATGGAGCCGAAGCAGCAATACGACTATCAGGAGGAGCTCGGAAAAACTAGTGAATCGCTCATCTACACGGCGTATGAGCGTAATGGGCGGTATGTTCCTGCAACGGAAAAGCGCGCGGCGCAGAATGTTCCCTACCCGGTATTACACCCGGGTATGAATAAGTACACTAGGTCTGGGTTATACGTTTTTATCGCTTACTATTATGCGTCTCTGAATTACTTTTACGCCGCTGGGGATACTGAGCCTCTTTCTAAAATTGTGAAGCCAGAAGACGTTATTGAACCTGAAATTCTCCGACTTTATCAAGAAAAACGCGGATGGCTTGTTGCTGATGGTGATGTATATGAAAATCTCTCAATAAGTAGAGGCAGTTTCTATCCGAATGTGGAATTCAAGTCCACCAAGCGAAATATTTTTGAATTCAGTATTACGGATGCTTACAAGTCTAAGATGCCGTATTTCTTTGTTCCTGAGACAGGTGAAAGGTTTAATCTTGAAAATTATAAGCTGGTGGAAGAAACTCGTCCCGGTTTGTATGTAGAAAATTTAAAAGGGCGATGGGTTTTGATTAATAATGGAAAGGATTTGATGCCTCTATATCCTCCCGGTTTTCATAAAATAAGATACTAAATCGATGGGTGGGAGTCGCCGAACAATCCATCTAAGGGTAGCCCAAGTGCATAGAGCTGGATAGAGACCCCAGCTGGAGCGGTACTTCGGTACCGCTCCAGCGGGATTTCTCATCGCTGAGTGCACGCCTGACTATATCCTGTGGATTCTGTGGTTTGGAGGGTCGTCTTGAAGCTGGTGTGGATGGCTTCCAATAGACTGGAAACGTAGAGGCTCCCATAGCTGGCGGCGTCAGCGTCGCTAAGCACGGGGTGGGTAAACCTTTAAAAATTACATCGTGGATATGCAAAGGAGTATATCCAGTCCAGCTGCCCAGGAATACAGCAGCTGGTCTTAGGTAGAAGCCAGGAGGGAAAGAATGGCTAGGCATGACAGAGAATTCTTTGACGGTGAAGACTACTCGGGACAATGTCCCTATGTCGCTAACTGTGTCACCGGGCTATACACCCCGGCTAATCGCGATCACCCCGCTTATTCGCCACCCGCTCCAAATCGTGGGTTTCTCTTCGTCACTGACCGTTATACCTCTGCGGAACTATGGCAGCAGTATAGATACTACTATTCCTGTCAGAATTATTTACTTCTTTCATCGGAAACACGTTTCTTGAAAGAAGAGGCGGTAATTCAGGATATGTTCTTTCCGGCTATCCAGGACCTTTTTGAGGAAGGTAAAGGGTGGGTTATTACCCCAAACCAGCAGATTCTGAATATGTATTTTCTTGAACCTCAGCCGCGCATGATTAATCAGGAAGAAAGAATCACGGAGTGGAAGGTTCGGTTCGATATTATTCCGGAAGCCAAAGTGTATCGAAAAGATACCGGACAGCTTTATCCCATCGCTGATTTTGATACGCGTGGGATTATCCGAGACGGAGCAATTTACGGTACATTCCGTTCCCGCCCAGCGAGTAGCAAGCACGAGCAGGACGAACATCGATTTATCCCGGAAAACACTAAGAACTAGGGAGACGACCATGAGTAACCACGATGAGCAGACAACCGAGAATTCTGCAGGCAGAGCACCTCTTATATCCCGCCGCGCAGTAGCCACGCTTAGCGTGGGCGCTGCCGGGGTGATTGTTGGACAGAGCGTTGGTCTGTTTGATTCGGACGAAACGAGGACCGAGAAACGAAAGAAGAAAAATCAGGAGGAACGAGATCAAGCATTTATCCGCTTCGAACCTGCGGAAAAATACGATGCCCTCCTTTCTTTAGGTCCCTCTTATGGCCCCCTTGTATATACGGCGTACGAGCGTAAGGGGCGATTTATCCCCGCAACTGAAAAACAAGCAGCTCAAAACGTTCCATACCCCGTTATGCAACCCGGAATTGATGCTTACAACAGGGGTGGTCTGTACATATTTATAGCTTACTTTTGTTCTGCGGTGAACTATTTTTATCATACGGGAGACACAGAACCACTCTCTCGGGTTGTAAAGCCGGAAGATATGCTGAATCCCGAGCTTCTTCGTCTCTATCAAGAAAAGCGCGGTTGGGTTATGTCTTCGGATGAAGATATCCTCGGTGCGAGTGTCAGGGAAAGATTACTTGCAGGTGATTTTGAAAAAAATACTAAGCGCAATATTTTTAGTGTCGGTATAGATTTTCGTGGGGCAAAAGATACTGCGTTTTATATTCAGGAAACTGGAGAAAAAATCTCCTTCAATATATCTTCTAAGAATGCCTCCTATATCCTCCCGGTAGAACACCTGCGCGGACGCTGGGTTTTCGTTAAAAGCGATATGAAAAAATATACCCCTCTGTACCCGCCAGGGTTTGAGCCCATTGAAGCCCCTGATTTGGCTGAATGAAAGGTGCGGGGTGCCTGATGTGGGTGCATCTCACCTGACTCCGTAGCTTAAGCGCGTAGCTTTAACGCATGGTTTTAGAACAGGAACCCCTGTCGGGGCGGTATTTCGGTACCGTTCCGGCGGGGGTTTCTGCATGCCCGATTTATCTTGTGCGGGTAGGGTGTGGGGCTGTTTCCTGGCTATATGCTGTGGATTCCCTCGATTCGCCGCCTGTATCCGAGAGGGACAGAGGCAGCTTTACTAGACTGGAAATGTAGAGGTTCCCGGCGATCACCGAGCGGTACCCATACAGTTGCCGCGGGGGAGTACGGCAGGGGGCGCACGCACCTCCACAGGCAAACAAATACAGGCAAGCAAATACAGGCGGGCGAAGACGCCCAGGTGCTGAACCCAGCCGCCCGAGCAGTCCAGGACCACCTCGGCAGCTTATGAAAACGGCAACTAGTGAACATCAAATCCAAGGAGGGAAAGAATGACCGTAAACGCTCAAGCGCTCTTTGACGAAAAAGACTACACCGGAACCTACCCGTACGTTGCCGATGGCGTGATTGGGCCCTACACGCCCGCAAACCGGGACCACCCCGTCTACTCGGCACCGGCACCGGGGGTGAGGTACAGGCCGAGGCACTATGCGGCGAGGAACCTGCGCCCCTACCTGGGCTACTACTACGCCTGCCAGAACTACATGATCCTCGCCTCGGAACCCGCGGTACTGAGAATGGACAATATCAGAGAGGAAATGTTCTTCCCCACCATTCAGGACCTCTACGAAGAAGGTAAGGGTTGGGCCATCACGCCCAACCCTCAGATTCTGACCATGAACCTGCTGGAGGCGCAGCCGCGCCTCATTGACGAGACGCTAAAAATTGTGGAATGGAATGTGCGGTTCGATATTCTTCCCGAAGTTCAGGTGTACCGCAAGGACACAAATCAGGTGTATCCCATCACCGATTTTGATACGCGCGGCCTGATTCGTGACGGCGCGATACACGGGACTCTGCGCACACAATTCACAAATGAGTGGAGGCCCGTCCAATTCATCCCAGAAAATAGTTTGAGCTAGGGGAGAGCAACATGACGAATAACTTTGGTGGACCCGGATACGGCGGACCCGGATACAACGAGCAACGAGCGCTCATGAGGTCTATGCTGTCTCGCGCCAAGTTTATACGGGCTGGCGTATTCGCCGGTGCCGCCCTCGTCGCGGTGGCTTTTGGCTGGGGTGTCAACCTGCTCAATACGATGAGCTCGGATTCCCAAGCCGATAAGAAGCGGGACCAGGAGTTTGTGAGCCTGGAACCCACGGAGAAGTACGATGAGCTCCGTACCTTGGGCCCTTCCTCCGGGCCGCTCGTCTACACGGCGTTTGAGCGTAAGGGCCGCTTCATTCCTGCTACCGAGGCGCAGGCGGCGCAGAACGTGCCATACCCTATTCAGCAGCCCGGAATGGATAACTACGACCGCGCCGGCTTGTACGCATTCTTGGCGTACTTCTTTGCGTCGATGAACTACTTCTACCACACGGGCGACACGGAGCCTCTTTCTAAGGTCACGGACCCTGAAAAGGTGCTACACCCCGATATTCTTCGCCTGTACAGGGAGAAGCGCGGGTGGGTTATTTCGGCTGACAAGAATGTGCTGAGCGCCAACGTTGTTGACGATCTTGTTGCGGGTGAAAAGGCTAAAAATACGAGCCGAAATATTTTGGTGAGCACCCTGTACACGACTAAGGCTACGGACCTGGCGTTTTACGTGACTGAGACGGGTGAGAAGCAGGATATCCACAAATATTTGAGGTACCTGGGGCGTTTCTCGTTGGCGGTGGAGCATCTGCGTGGGCAGTGGGTGATTGTGGTCGACCGTGACGGCTACAGCAACCGCAACACCTACGAGCCGATCTACCCGAAGGGTTTTGGCAATCTATAGCGTCCCTGGGCCCCCTCCGGCGCGGTACTTTCGATACCGCGCTGGCGGGGGTTTCTTGCTGCACTTTTGGGGTGGGCTCTTCGCGGTGGCTAGGGGGTGGAATCCGTCCTGCTGAGTTCGTGTGTGGGGTATGCGTGTGTTACCTTGAGGTGTGGGCGAGGATGCTCGTTCACCGTCACATCAACTTCAACTTCCGGAAGCTAAATACATGGTTACTTTTCAGGCTTATGCCGTCCCTGTACCTTTTCAAGGTGAGTACGCTGAGGTTCTCACGATGCAGCTCAAATATCTAACTCAGACGAGTCAGATTTTTACTCGCTAAAGGTATTTATTCGTTTAATGATCTCATTTGTTATATGAATAATGGGTGTTTTTCTTGAGCTGATTCAGTGAATATTTTAACTCTTAACAATTGAATTATTTTTTGTGTAAACCCCCGGGATGCGGCAGGTGAGATTTTCAAGGGTGAAAATATGCAAAATAGATTCGCGAATTCAAAATAGCATTAAGTAATAAGAGATATATGTTAGGAAGGGGAGGAAATGACTGTCGACCCGGAGTGGACTAAAAAATTCTTCAACCAAGAAGACTATAGGGGAGCATACCATCTTGTCGATACTGACATGATTGGGATTTACACCCCGGCAAATCAGCAGCACCCTGCATATTCTGCACCGCCGCCAGATTACAGCTATACGTTTACTAAATTTCTAACGTCCGCTGATTTGGAATTCTATAATATCTACTATTATCAATGCCAAAACTATATGCTTTTGGCATCCGATTCGCGACGCCTCGAATATGCAATGACCGCCCAAGAAATGTTCTTCCCCGCCATTCAAGATATCTTTGACGACGGAAAAGGCTGGGTCATCACCCCCAACCAACAAATCCTGACCATGTATATTCTCGAAGCACAACCGCGCATCCACAATGAAGAACAAAAAATCTTCGACTGGAACGTCAAATTCGACGTCCTTCCGGAAGCAAAAGTCTTCCGCAAGGACACCGGGCAACTACAGCCCATCACCGAATTCGATACGCGCGGGCTCCTTCGCGACGGAGCAATCCACGGCACCCTGAGTTCCCGTTTCCTCGACCCCGGATGGGACATCCACTTCATCCCCGAAAAGGAGGCATAACCATGGAGCCCCAACGCAAGGAACAGGAGGCGGACGCCCAGCAGAACTCTTCCGCGGAAGCCCAGCCGGTATCTTCTGGTCAGCTACTCGCTCATCAGCAAGAGTCGCGAAAGCCCCGTTTTTCTCGTCGTGCCCTCGCAATAGCAGGTGCGGGCACCCTCGGCGCTCTTATCGTCGGTCGAAAGACCGGTATCCTCGCCACCCATGAGGAAAAGCAAGAAGCACGCCTTTACAAACGAGACAAGGTACTGGCTTCCCTCGAGCCGACTGAGAAATTTGATGAGCTTGTCAAACAGGGTGATTCAACGGGTCTGCTTGTCTACACCGCCTACGAGCGCAACGGCAGGTACATGCCCGCAACCGAAGAGCATGCAGCCCGGAACGTGCCGTACCCCGTTCTGCAGCCGGGAATGAATGAGTATAACCGCGGTGGTTTCTACATTTTTCAGGCGTACTTTTATGCCGCCCTGAACTATTTCTACTACACCGGAGATACCAAACCGCTCTCTGAAGTAATCAACCCCGAAGAGATCATTTCTCCCGAGCTTCTTCGGCTGTACCGGGAAAACCGCGGCTGGCTTATAGCCAATCAGGACGTGTACCGTGTACAGGTCACGATTCCCGGTATCGGTAGACGCCAAAAGAACAGCCGCAATATCAGCGAATACCAGGCAAGACGACGTATTCGTGATGAGGCTGTCTTCTACGTATCCGAAACGGGGGAGAAGCTACCCATCGACAAGTTCTTGAAGACCGGTGAGGAAGAATACGCGTTCCTCTGCGCGGAGCACCTGCGCGGCCGCTGGGTGCTAGTGGAAGACGATAAGGACGCCACGCCGCTATACCCTCCGGGATTCTCCCTCGAAGGGCTAGAGGTCTAAGAACCCACCTTCCAGGTACCCGCACGACATCACCGGTAACCAGACCACACCAACCACCCTAGGAGACATATGGAACAGCAGTCCCAGAACCCCGGCGCACCCGCGCAGGATAGCACCATGCAGGCTAGCGCCGTGCAGGGTAGCCTCTTGCCGGAGAATACCGTGCAGAACAACGCAGCAGAAAGCACCGCGGTAGAATCCACTGCAGTACCTACCGCAACCACCCTCCAGAGCCCCGAACAAGACCCTGCTCTAGCAGGCACCGCCTCCGCAGCTCCCGCCGAGGCGGTAGACTCCGCGCCCGCAGAGCCCAAGCGCATGGGCCTCTATTCGCTTATCTGCCTCCCCATGGGCGGATTCATGGCTTACTTCATCGCAAACATTCCCTACCTCTGGATGTACTACGCATATTGGGAATCTTCCTCGGTAGCAACGACTACTCTGATTATTTCGTTTGTTGTTTTGCTGTGCGTCTGCTTCACCTACTGTGCTCTTGCGGCGCTCATCGTTGAGAAGATTGCTACCCGAAAACTGCCTTGGGGTCGTTCCCTCGCCATAAGTGCGCGCGCTACCGCGCTTCTTGTGATTGTTCTGACGATTGCCTTCTTCTGCATTGAAGCGTCCCTCTTCCGAAGCCGTTTCTAACACACCGTAGACAAACACCACCGGCAGAATACCGGCAGGGTAGAGCCCTCTATGCTCCACCCTGCCGGTACTTCGTATCCGGGGTTCCACACGATCAGCGAGGGCGGAGTGAGAATAGTCAACGTGAAGCATAAAACCGCGCCGAACCAGTGAAAATATGCCGCCAACCCTCTAAAATGGGAAAGGAAAATTCCGAACAACAACCCCGCACGGCATACCGCGCGGGACAGCTAAGGAGCGAACTATGTCGCGTAAGCCCCTCATCGCAGGCAACTGGAAGATGAACCTCAACCACGCAGAGGCAGTCACCCTCGTCCAGAAGCTCGCATGGACCCTCGACGACGCAAACTTTGACTTCTCCGCAACCGAAGTTGCCGTCTTCCCGCCCTTCACCGACATTCGCTCCGTGCAGACCCTCGTCGAGGGCGACAAGCTGGACATCCTCTACGGTGGCCAGGACCTCTCCGTCCACGACTCCGGCGCATACACCGGCGAAATCTCCGGCGCATTCCTCTCCAAGCTCGGCGCAACCTTCGTGCTCGTCGGCCACTCCGAGCGCCGCACCTACCACCACGAAAGCGACGAGCTGTGCGCAGCAAAGGTCCAGGCAGCATACAAGCACGGCCTGACCCCCGTCCTCTGCGTCGGTGAGCCCCTCGAGGTCCGCGAGGCAGGCACCCACGTCGAGTACACCCTCGAGCAGCTGCGCGGCTCCATCGCTGGTCTGACCGCAGAGCAGGCAGAGACCCTGGTCGTCGCCTACGAGCCCGTCTGGGCCATCGGCACCGGCAAGGTCGCAACCGCAGACGACGCACAGGAGATGTCCGCAGCTATCCGCGCAGAGATCGCTAAGCTCTACTCCGCAGACGTTGCCGAGAAGGTCCGCGTTCTCTACGGTGGCTCCGTCAAGTCCTCCTCCGCACCCTCCATCATGGGCAAGGAAGACGTGGACGGCGTGCTCGTCGGCGG
>FLSH01003778.1_pt1 | contig 63403 bp, 62 predicted proteins | sample 1550441 | NCBI WGS metagenome assembly FLSH01 (sample SAMEA4031756, study PRJEB14383) | metagenome | biome: human; feature: oral; material: saliva | place: Philippines | collected 2014 | reverse complement strand
ACACGCGGAATCGGGGATAGAGGTTGTACTAGTCGATATCCACGTTAACCCTGTCGAGTTCCACGTTAACCCTGCATAGATAGAGGTTGTACTAGAGGGGGGATAAACACGCGGAATCGGGGATAGAGGTTGTACTAGTCGATATCCACGTTAACCCTGTCGAGTTCCACGTTAACCCTGCATAGATAGAGGTTGTACTAGCGGACATCCGCACGATGCTAGGGGAGATCAGCACGGGACTAGCGAACCAACACGGTGAGGTCGGAGTTCCGCACGGGAAGGGGGTAGATCATACCGACAAGCGCCCGGCAGGGGTGCAACTGGACGAATCCCGACAAAAAGCTTCATTCTTGTCTCTCGCCCCATCGGGTCGGCACACCTCTCTACGCGCCTCCACAGCCCCCTCGGCACCCCACCTCTGTCTCATTCTGCGACCCTCCGCTCGTCAAAAGTGATGAAAAATGTTGATCGTGAAATGATGGTTTCAGACATCAGTTTTGGTCCACGCGCACCTCCAAACGGGCTGCGAACCCTTCCAGGAGGCCAAAAACGCCGCCAGCAAAGGTGCGTGGACAAAAACCGATGATTTTTTCTACATCGACGATCGCCCCCTCTAAACGGGGGCAGGAAGGGAGCATCGTGGCGCGGTTCTACACGCGACTAACGAGGCTTGTTTCGGAGGCGCGCACCCTGTCCGCCGACGCGCAAACCCTCATCGACCGCACCGTCGTCTACATCAGGGGCGCGTCCTACCGGCAAACCCGCCTCTACCCGCAGGCGATACGGCTCCGTATCCCCGGTACCCCCGACGGGGCGCTCGCCCACAAGGGCATGAGCTACGAGGAGATCGGCAAGCACCTGGGCCGCAAAGAGACGACCGTGCGCCTCGAAGTCGAGGCCGGACTCCGCGAAGTCGAGACCCGCCTCGGGAAGAACTTCCTCACCCTCATCGCCTCCGACACTCCCGACTCCCTCGCCGCCGCAGCCCGGACCCTCGACCGAGCCGTCGCCCGCGACGCCGGCACCGGGAGCCTCGAAGACTACTTCGACGCCGAGTTCATCGCCCAGCTCAAAGCAGCGACCGACGGCGTAACCCCCGCGTCCTCGCCAGACATCGACGCACTACAGCGAACCCTCGCTTACGTCATACAGTTCTCGAAGACCCGCATCCACGATGAACTCCACGCCCTCGACGCCGGCACCCTCGCCTACGTCGCCGCGCTCATCACCGGCACCGGCGGCAACGCCAACGACCAATTCAGGTTCGCTCAGAAGCTACGAAACGAGGCAACCAAGTGACGAACCCTCAGACCATCGCCCGACAGACGCTCCCCTACAAGCAGCAGTGGGAGGCCCTACTCCGCGACGAGAAGCGCCCCAACAAGCACGCCACCCTCACCCGCGAGGGAGACACGACGACCATCACTGTCTCCACGGAGCCGAAGCTCACCGACGCGGCCACCGTCGCCGCCTACATGAGCGGCCTCGCCCACTGGGCCCGCACCGCCCCTACCTCGCGCGCGATCATCGCGCCTCCGGTCGCGCACGTGAAGAATCGGCGCATCATTCAGCCGCTCGCGCTCCTCCTCTGGCAGCTCAACAACCCCAGCATCGACATCGACACCACGCAGGCGACCTACCGTGACTACGACTACCTCCTCTGGCAGGGAGTCACCCGCGAACTCGACACGTTCCGCCCGGCCACCGTCGAAGAGAAGCGCGCCACCATCTGGTTCACTGCTGGCAGCGTCGTCATCGTCCACTCGCGCCTCTCCACCGCGCAAACCTCCGGCTCCTACCCGCGCCTCACCGGCTGCACCCTCGCCGTCGTCCGCAACGACCCCGCAACCAGCGACCGTATCGACGTGCAAGCCTGGCCGATCAACGGCACCATCGAAGACACGATCACCGACGTGGCCAGCATCCCCCTCACCGACCGGTGGAAGTACACCGACCTCCTTAACCCCCCACAGCCTCACGAGGTCTCCTACCATATCGCCGACTGTACGATCGGCTACCTCGGCCACCAGGAGCCGTACATGATCGAACCCATCGACCAGACCAACACCGTGCCCACGATCATCACCCGCGACGGCCAGCTCACGCCCACGGTCCTGTCCGAGGTAGACCTCACCTACTGGGCGCTCTCCCAGCACGGCATCGACTTCGACCACGAGCGCTTCCAGACTGAGAACGCCGAAGCCCTCAACGGCCAGCCGCCAGCCTGGGACACGCACGGCGAACTTCCACCGCCCGACCTCGCGAAACGAGTACGACTCGAAGCGACGCAACACCTACCCGTCGAGGACAACGAATGAACCTCCGAGAACTCATGACCTCCACCCCGTACACGACGGTCCACGCCCCGCGCCGCGGCTACGTCGCTTACTCCACGCGCCGACGCGTCGGAGCAATCGTCGAACGAATGGCCCTCATCAACCTGTGCGACCATCCGTCTCTCGCCCGCCTGCGCGCCCTCGCTAACCTCGCCACCATTCCTCTGCCCGTCTATAACCGGGAAGGGGCTCGCACCGTCAAGAAGGATGACTACGCTCTCCGCTACGACGACGGCCATGTCCTCGCCGTCACCATCATCGGCCCGCGCTCGAGCAATGGCACCCGCAATGCCGAAGCCACCCGAGGCCTGGCCTACGACGCACTCATTCTCGACGTGACCGCGCAGGAACTCCACCCGCATCACGACGGCTCCTACACGTGGGCTAACATGCCGCCCACAGCACGTCTCCACTACAAGGACCTCGGCCCTCACGCCGCGGTCACCTCCTATCTTGAAACGCTCAACGCCGCCCGCATCCCCGCAGCGCTCCACCATCCCACTGACGGTTGGAGTACCAACCGTTCCTGGATGTACAGTCTTTATCCGCACGTCCTCGACGAACTCGTCTACGACGTCGCCCAGCGACGCACACACCTCACCACCACGACGAAAGGCCTCAACAAGTGAAGTACGCAGGCAAAGAGCTGACTCTTGAGAACTACCGGGCGATCCTCACCGGCTACCCCCTCGACATCCTCGACGAGGTACGCAGCGCCATCTTCGACGGCACCCCGATCATGCCGTACATCGATCGAGACCCCGACGACCTCCACCAGATCCGGCTCGCCATGCTCGAGACCATTCCCGAGCCGTTCTTCGTGCTCCCCGCACCCATCCTGCGTATCGTCCGCAACCACGCCCACAACCAGGGCAACCTCAACAGCTTCCGCCCCTTCCTCAAGATGGGCCTGACCGTCCCCGTCCTCGCAGCAGTCCTCGAATGGACCAGACGCGGATACCCCACCGCAGGATGCGACTTCCGGTACATGAGGGAAACCCAGCTCTCCCTCTACGAGAGCGCCCTCGCGCAAGGCATGGATATCAAGCCCTACCTCGAGGCGGCCATCTCCTCCGACACCGCCCTACGTTCCCTCCTCAACCTCGCGCGCCCCAGCCTCGCGCGCGCGGGCCTCAACGAGGAACAGCTCCACCAAATCAGTCGCGCCCCCATCCTCGCCGACCTGCCCCTCACAAGGAACAGCCAAGCCGACACCCTCGAAGCTCTCGCCAACCTGTACGCCACGCGCATCCCCGACACGGTTCCCGGCCTCATGCAACAACTCTCATCCCAGAACGAGGACGGGAGCTTCCAGTACTCCGGCACCCAGATCGCACGCATCCAAGAGGGTTGGGAGAAGGGGACTCTCACCCGAGAACTCCTCATGCCGGGCCTCAGCGATGCCACAGTGAATGCCCGAGTCCTCGAAGCGAACGTCGCGAATCAGCGACACAAACACTCCTAAACGCGCGCGCTGGCCATTTACCGATAAAATGGTCTAAACAGCGCACAAAACAACATGGAAAGGACGCGCTAGTGAGTGAGCAGAACCCGACCAAGGTGCAGGCGCGCCTGGTCATTGACTTCGGCAACTCGGAAACCCGAGTCGCCGTCCTCGTGAACGGGAAGAGCAGTCCCGTCACGATCCTCCCCAACGCCTTCGCCGCCATCGGGGATGACTACGTGATCCCCGACCAGTACGTCGCCGAGGAGATCAACGGAAAGCCCAACGAACTTCGTTCGATCATCCTTCGCGCACCGCAGGGACTCGCAGCTGGGGAGCCGACGCACCTCTACGCGGCAGGCCCCCTCGCCGACCGCGAGTTTGGCATGTCCTCAACCCGCCCAAACTCAGCCATTGCCACGAAGGCGCAGTCTGAGACAACATTGTGGAGCTTCCACTACGCCCTCTACATCGGGCGCGAGCTCGTCGCGAAGCTCCTACGCAAGAAGCCAGATGCCCTGGAGATCACCTGGGACGTGACGCTCCTCGCCCCGCCCAGTGAGACTGGCAAGGGCGATGTGTTCAAGAAGATCTTCACGCTCACGAAGAGCGTGGAGGTCGTTGCCCCCGAGCGCATCAGTATCCCCATCAAGGTTGGGGACGTGTCCGTCATCTCCGAGGGGTTGGCAGGCTTTAGTGCCACTGTCTTCACGCCCGCAGGAGGCACTGTCGCTGACTACGCCGACTGCGTAGAGGAGCCGATCATTGTGCTCGACTTCGGAGCGGGCACCTCTGATGTCATGTTCATTAAGAAGCTAAGCCCAATCACGTCCGCGTCTGCTTCATATCCCAAGGGCGGCAATGCCATCGCCTCCCTTGTTACTAAGTTCGTGCAGCAGGAATACGGTCGAGCGCTCTCCCGCGAGGCCGCCGCGGAAGCAGTCCTCACCGGCACCATTCGGTCAGGCGCGAAGCGCAAGGATGTGACTGCGCAGATCAACGCAGCGCGCAACGAAGTCGCGGACGATATCGCGAACGGGATTAAAGGCACATTTGAGGCAAACCGCTTCGCACCCGACGAGTTCGCATACCTCCTCGTCATCGGAGGCGGCGCAGTTCAGGTTGGAGGAACAGAATCCCTGGCTGAGTCTGTTGTGCGAAAGATCCGCGCTTTCGCACCCGACATTGAGCTGCTTCCCGTCAAGGATGGGACCAACCTGCGCACCCTCAACATTGAGGGAGCGATCAACTTCGCACGTTTCGCGGAAAAGAACGCGAAGAAGTAACCCCATAAGCCCCTCCGCGCCCCACCGTTCACTGGCCTCTGCTCACCCGGTCGAACAGGTAGGGGCGCGGAGGCCCCACCACAGGAAGGAGCCCAGCATGTTCAAGGCCTACTACTATGGTCTCCCCGCGTCTGCGGTGAAACTCGCACGCGAGGGCTTCGCCCAAATCTACGGGGCCGAGGACGTCGTCGAACTGTCGGAAGTACCAGCCGCCAACCTCAAGCTCCAGTCGCACAGGAGCGCCACACGCAACGACGTGGTGGCCTTCATCGTCCCCGACGGATACGCGGACAACGGTCAGGTTGCCCCTAGCATCGTGAGCACGGACAAGTACATCGCGTACTCGACTGACGCGCGCCTCGTCGAAGCCCTGAACGCTCGAGGAGCGAAGCTTGAGGCTCCTACGGGAGAGCAGCCGCTAGACCCCGCCGCCTTCATGCAGGCGCTCGCCACGCTTGCAGCCGCGCAAGGCGCTAACACGTTGGCTCCCCAGCAGGCCACCCCGGCTGTCGCTCCCGCCGCCGCATCCACCAACGTGGACGTTGCTCGTCTACAGGCCGAACTCGACGCGGCGAACCGGAAGCTCGCCGAACAGGAAGCCCTCCTGAATACGCGCGCGTCCGAGAGTGACCGCATCGCCGCCCTCGAAGCCGACGCGACACGACTCGCCCGAGAAAAAGCCGACCTCGAAAAGCAGGTCATGCACGGCGGCAGCGACGTGGAGCTCCGCAAGCGGCTCACGGCCTTTGAGCGGAGCCCGTTCGCGCGCCTCGACGCGTTCTCCAACGCGGACTCCATCCTGACGTTGAGCCTGCCGACGATCGCGACGCTCTCGCCGACGGTCGTCAAGAGCCTGCACGTGATCTTCCCCGGCACCGGGGGGGCAGTTAAGACGACGTACAAGCTCATCCAGAAGTACGCCGCCGAACTCGCGTACAACGGCCCCGTCTGCATCATCGACCTGAACGTGGACAGCCTCATCGACTACCGCTTCGGCACCAACGACGTGATCGACGGGCGTACGTGGCTCACCAAAGGCGACGGCCCGATCCCTTACACGGACACGAGTGTCAACCAGGTCAGTTTCATTACCATGGGCGCACGCGCCTACATGAACGACCTCGCCTACCTGCTCGTGGACTGGGCGGCCCGCCTCGCGCAGGTCGCCCACGACGGCAAGCAGATCGTCCTCGTCGGCCCGCCCGCGAACAACGTGGTCGCCCGCGTCCTCTACATGGCGTTCGCAGCACACAAGCTCCCCACCGCCATTATCGACGGCGACATTCAGTCTCTACGCGCGACGCTCATTAATCTCAGAGGCCTGAACCCTCAGCCTCGAGCCCTCATTTACAATCCCTCGCCAGCCGGGCAGGCTCAGCAGTTGATCCAGTACATCGCTAGGTCAGTTGCTACGAGCGTTGTCCACGAGGGAGATAGGCTGACCGATGTCATCGGATAAGAAGTACACTCTGGTCGTCAAGGGTCTCCCGGAGGACATCTACGACGACGTGATCCGCCCGTTCACTAAGGAACGCAAAGCTTCCTCTCTCGTTAGTGCACTGCTGGCCGCCTACCGTGACAACGATGAGGTACGTCGTGTCGTCAACGTGATGCTCGGCTACGAGGAGGACTTCGAGCGCGCCCAGCTCCAAACCGCCCTGGATGAAGCGCAGCAGGAGAACGAGCGCCTTCAGTTCATGCTCGACTCTCTCACCATGCGCACGCAGCAGGGGCTGAGCTACTTCGAGCAGGTTGCGCCCGCGCAGCCGCAGGTCGTCGTACAGGCCCCACAGCCACAGCCCGAGCAGAGCGACCGTATCGACAAGCTCGAATCCCTCATCCAAGACCTACTCAGAACCCAGCAAAAACCATCAGAACCTCAACAAGTTCAGGTGGAAACAACCGGTTCTGACGAGGAGAGCCCGTGGGCGTTCCCCACTGGCGACAACGAGGACGACTTCGCGCCCCGCACCGACGACACCCCCGCGCTCCCCACAGCGGACGACCCCGAACCCGCCCCGGAGCCAGTGGACACGGCGAACGCCGTAACATTCTTCGGAAACCTGATGAACTAATGAACTAACCAGGAGAGGAGACAAGAGTGGCTTCCTGGGACACCAACATCAACATCCCCACGCAGAACAACACGCCCGCACAAGGTCAGGCCTGGGACTCGTGGGGGTCGCCCGCCGCACCTGCAACGCCAGCCAAGAAGAAGCGCGGAAAGAAGAAGCTCCTCAAGCGCACTCTCATCGGCCTAGTGCCCGTCGCGCTGATCGGCACCTACTTCGGTGTCATCGTCCCCCCGGCGAAGAGCCTCCCCGAGGCCGCTAAAGGCACCTCAACGTTCGTGCCCTACATGACGGCCCTCCACGACTTCAACATCGACGGCCTCAACGCAGTTATCGACCAGTCCTGGGTTGCGCGTGAGTACGACTACCTCAACGGCAATGAAGCGCGCACCAACGCGGTGCGCACCATCCTCGCTACCGTCACCTACCAGCTCCCCGAAACCGGGCAGCTCACCTGGACGGGCCAGCCACACCGCAACCCGTTCACCTGGAAGCCCACCACCGCTCCTTCGACCCTGAATAATGGTGAGAACGTGGACTTCAAGCTCGTAGACTACACGGCAGTCACCCTCGACAAGACCGGCGTGAAGGACGCGCTCGCCAAAGCGAAGCTCACGTCGATCAGCGACGTGGAGTTCAGCCGCAAGGTCACCGACGCTTTCGCCACCTACGTCGCAGCGAACGCCGCCAACCTCCCCACGACCACCGTCAGCCGACCCCCCATCATGGACTGCACCGGCACCGGCCTCGGCTCCTCCTGCCGACTCTCCAGCGGTGAGGACGTGTACATGGACGATACCCTGTTCGCGTCCGACAGCTTCCACAAGCTCCAAGACACGTTCAGCGAACTCGCCGTAGACGCGCTCGACCCCGAACACGCCACCGCCACCACGCGCGACGACTCCGACGACACAAAGAGCACCCGCAAGTACGCGGACAACTACTACACCGAACCCAACTGGATCGGTGCGCACGCCCTCACCAGCGCGGGACAAGACGGCTCCCTCCCCGACACGAGCACACTCCCGCGAGTCGGAGACGGCACCTTCAACGCCCCCGCAGGCCTGAACACCCCCGTCGTCGTCAAGACCAGCGACGGCACCCCCATCGAGGTCACCCTCAGCGCCTTCCTCACCGGCCCCGACGCATTCCGCGCCATGAGCCAAAAGTCCGCGCAGAACCGAGGCTTCGTCGAGTCCAGTGAAGTGCAGTACGCCTTCTACACGTTCAAGGTCTGCAACCTCGGCACCGAGACCATCACCCTCACTCCTGACGACACCCTCGTCGATGCCACGCGCAACCCCTACACGCGGACGGGCACCGTGTACGGCCTCACCAACAGCCTCACCCTCAAGCCAGGTGAATCCGGGACGCTCGAGTCCTGGACGTCATCCACGCGCCTCTCCGAGCTCTACCTCATCTGGGGAGCCTCATACGACCGGGCCACCAACCCGATCTGGTTCCGAGTCCTTGCCGGCAACCCATCCAGTGGAAAGTGAACAGACCATGACCATCACCCCCATGACCGCCGTCCCCGAGGCGCACGCGCAGCAGCTAGGCCTCACCCCCGTCGAAACCCTCGACGGGAAGATCGCACTCGAGGGCATCATCAACGTGTGGCGCGCCTTCATCCGCGAAGGAGGCGACTACCGCACAGCAACCGGCATCGTCACCAACGGCCAAAACGACTTCTGGGTTGCCGTCGCACCCCCGCAGGACAACCCGGCCTTCAACCTGTGGTCTTTCATCATGCCGAAGGTCGCCCCGCACTGGGCGGCGCTCGCAAACGGCGGCCCGCGTCTCGTATCCCCCAACCTGTCGCCGGTGACGCTCAGCCAGATCGTCATGCCTGCAAACGGGCCGCTCGCAGCTATCGGCACCCCCGACGCGCTCGCAGCAGCCCTACGCGCGCCAATCAAGGACAAGGCCATCAGCCAGCCCGGTGTGACCGACTTCGGGATCACCACTCATCAGGGACCTGTCCGCAAGTCACTGTTCGCCCCCGCACCCGCTGCGCAGCCGACTGTGCCAGCCGCGCCGCAAGTCACCGTGCAGCCAGAAGAAGACGCGCTTCCCGACCTGGTCCTCCCAGAACCACCCGCGCCCGTAGCCCCCGCGCCGACGCCGGCACCCATGCCTGTGCCCGTCCAGGCTGCCCCGGCCCCCGCACCCGCTCCTGCGCCAGCTCCCGCTCCTGCTCCTGCGCCGGTCATGCCACCTCCAGCCCCGGCCCCCGTCGTCGAAGCACCCGCACGCCCCACACCTGCACCCGTCGCTCCCACGAACGTGACGTCCGTCGAAACCAGCGAAGACGACATGACCGGCTTCTTCGACGACGACGAACCCACAGCCACGACCTACAGCCTCCACAGCCTCACCACGGAGGAAACCTGGCCGATCCTCACCCGCCCTGTCATCATCGGACGCTCCTCCATGCGCAGTGAGATCAGCGTCAGCCGCGACAGTAGCCTCAGCCGCAGCCACGCGCAGATCTACGAGCAGGACGGACAAGTCATCGTCACTGACCTCGGCTCCAAGAATGGCACCCACATCGGCTCACACCGTATCCAGCCCCACACGCCCACGATCGTCCCCGACGGCGCGCTCCTACGCCTCGGCCACGTCGCCTTCAACGTCGTCAAGGAACAGGCATGACCACCATCCATACGATCACCCACCGCAATCAGCGCCAAGAAAACCAGGACACTTACGCCTGGGCCACATTCACCGCCGACGGCAAGACCGGCATCCTCGCGCTCATCGCCGACGGCATGGGAGGAGTCGCCAACGGAGCACAAGCCTCCCAAAGCGCCGCCCGCATCTACATGGAAGCCGTCAAGGCCGGCGACATCACCGACGACACCCTCGTCGAAGCAGTCGCCACCGCCCACCAGCAGGTTGCCGGCACCCGAGGAGGCACAACGCTGACCCTCCTGCGCCTCTACGATGGCCAGTACTGGATCCTCCAGATCGGCGACTCTCGCGCCTACAAGATCCCCGCAGGCACTCTCGAGGGCATCCAGCTCACTGAGGACCACTCAGCTCTCAACGATTTCAAGCGCCGCGGAGTCACCATCACCCCCGACATCGCGGGCAGGTACGCCAGCCGCATCACCCGCGCGCTCGGCCATCCCAAAGCCGACGGGCACACCCCCGACACCTACACCGGCACCTACCAGCCCGGCGACACATTCCTCCTGTGCTCAGACGGCTTCTGGCACGCCTACGAGACAGTCGGCAACAAGCTCGACGCTCTCACAGAAGCAGGACTCGACGACCTCGCGACGCGCGCACAAGCAGCGGGGGAGCAGGACAACATCACTGCTCTACTCGCCTCAACGGAAGGACTAGCATGACGACGAACCTACGCGACATAGGCTCAACCTTCGGCAAAGGGGATCGCTACGTCATCAGCTCCGTACTCCATAACGGCACATACAGCCAGGTGTACGGAGTCTCTGACGCAGGAAACGGCAAGCTCGTCGTCCTCAAAGAGGTTGCAGCCCCCGTCCCCGACCCTAAAGGTCATGGCAAAATCGCCGTCGATAGCCTCAAGCGCGAAACGCGCCTCATGCAGCCCCTCACCCACCCCGGCATCCCCCGCATCCTCGACGTACGTGACCACACCGACAAGCCAGGCGGCAAGTACTCCGTTCTCATGGACTACATCAGCGGCTACGACCTCGCCGTCGCCGCCAAGCACACCGACAAAGGACGATTCAGCGAACAATTCGTTGTCTCCAAAATGGTGCAGGTCGCCACCATCCTCCACGACCTCCATACCCTCCCCCCACGCATCCACCCCGGCCCCCTCGTCCACCGCGACATCAAGCCGAAGAACATCATGTACCAGAACGGCTCCATGGTGCTCATGGACTACGGCCTGGCCGAAATCATCACCCCCGACAACCAGATCAACACCCGCAACCTCGGCACCAAGGGCTACGCGCCCCCCGAGCAGATCACCAAGGGCACACAACTCGATATCCGAAGCGACATCTACAGTTTCGGAATGACGATGTACCACCTCCTCGTCGGCGAACTCCCCGCGTCCGACCACAGGGGCATCCCCACAGGCCCCGTGGACGCTCACGCAGCCAACCCCGAAGTTAGCCGCGCCCTATCCGACGTGATCGCCAAATGCGTCGCTCTACGCCCCGACGACCGCTACTCCTCCATGATTGAGGTCATCGCCGCGCTCAACACCTACAAGACCACCGACAGCCGCCACAGAGCAAAGCACCGCAGACACATCCGCACCATCGGCGCGCTCGCAGCAGCAGCGCTCATCATGTCGATCGCATCAGCTGGCACCTACACCTACGGGGCCAACGCCGACGCGAACTCCTACGCAGCGCTCACCAGCGCCGCACAAAAGGCCGGCACCGTCGAAGCGTGGGAGCCCGTCATCAACGCGCGCCCATCCAACATCGACTCCTACTTCGACACGATCACCGCGATCAAGCAGGGAGACGGCAGATTCACCTCCGCTGAGGAAGCCGCCTTCATCCCCCTGGTCCGCGACCACATCAAGGACATCCAGGAGAATCCGCGTTACCCGGAGCTTGCGTACCAGATCGGTGAGCTCTATTGGTTCTTCTATGCCAGCGACGCGAACGCTGACGGCCTCGCCCTCTCTGCCCCCTGGTTCAAGGACGCGATCAGCGGCAATTACAACGTCGAACAGGCGAGCGCTCTCTACAACATGGGGTCATTCAACCGCGACATCGCGTCCGCGATCCAAACCAGCAGCGACACCGGCATGTACCGCGCCTACTGGAACAACCTCACCAGCCTCAACACCGACAACTCCGGTGAAGTCGTGCAGTTGCAGCTTCTCAACTACATCGTGGACTGCATCAACAACTACACGTACAGGCTCCGCACCGACGGCGTACCCAAAGCCGACGTTGACGCGCAGCTCGAGCGCGCGAAAGACTACCTCGCTCAGCACCCCAACCCGACGCTAGGCAGGCCCGCTGAACTGTCGGCTCAGCTTTCCGCGAAGCTCGACCAGTCCCGCACCCTCGTTGACGCCGTGTACGCAGCCGAAGGAGCCACCAAGTGACCGCATTCACCGCCACAGCGATCGGCCTCGCAGTCGTCGCCACCCTCCTTTTTGTCACCGCCGTCGCCTTGTTCTTCCAATGGGACATCCCCACAGCCTGGAAGGAACTGAAGGGTCAAACCTTCACGGATACAGTCGAAGCGCTCACCAAAGCTCTTTCCAGTGAAGGCGCAGTCGAGAGCTACCGTAAGCTCGCAGCTCTATCGCTCACGGAAGCCTCCCCTTTCAGCAACCAAGAAAGAACAGACGGTACACTCGACAGCGACAGCCTCAGCAGCAGCCTCAGCGAAGACCTCACAGATCCCGAACCGCTGACACTCCACCAGGAGTCCGTACAGGAAGCTGACGTGCGCGAGAAAGAGCGCCTAGCGCGCCAGACTGCCGCTCCGCAGGCGATCAAGCCCGTCGAGAAGAAGCCGCGTCCACTCCCCACGCCGGTCAGTCTTCTTCCCGACGTGCCCGCACCCGCGCCGGTCGCGAAGCCAGCCCAGGTCGCAGACCACGGCGACGTGGCAGAAGAAGCAGACACGGGCTTCTTCCCAGACGAAAGCGAAGAAACCACAGAAGAAGCAGACACAACCTTCTTCGAGGACGCCGAGATTCCCGCCGCAAACCTCACGCCACAACCACCCGTAGAGGCAACTGACCCGCTCAGTCGCGTAACCTTGGTAGCAGAAGCCCACAGCTGGCAGTAAAAACCCATCATCGGAAAGGTTCAAGAATGAGTCCCCGAAAGACGACCAAGACGACAGTGCGCATCGCCGCCCTCCTAGCATTCGCCACAGCCACCACAACGATCGCTCCCGCAGCGCTCGCCACCAACGCTTTCGGCACCACGCAGCCCGCAACCGCCGCAGTCGCGCCCGCCGCCGTCACCGCAGCCCCCGCACCTACAGCGTCCGTTGACTTCGACCTCAGCAACTACAGCCAGACCCGCAAGTGGCGAGGCACCGCCACCATCTCCCCACAGTCCGGCGCGACGATCACCAGCGTCGAAATGCGCCGCTACGACGCTTCCGGCACCCTCACCGCAGCAGGCCAGGGGACAGTGGGCGTGAACCAGCTCCCCGCCGACATCACGGCCCCCACCCGCATCGTCTACATCGTCCACACTGACAAGGGCGTGTACGCTGCGGGCATCCTCGCCACCAACGTCGGCGCAACCCCCATCACCATGACCGGGGTCCTCCCAACCGACACCGGCGCGCTCGCGCTCGCGGACGGCTCCTACAGCGTCGGCACCAGCCGCATCCCCGCGTCTGGCACCCCCACTGCCACGTGGGACAACACGGTCTTCACGCTCGGCGCTCACACCGTCGTCGGTGAACCGTCGATCACGGCCATGACGCTCGACCCCGCCGAAGGCCCAGCCTGGGGCTTCTATACGACTCTCCCTTCTCTCACGGCGACGATCAGCTCCGACACGCAGATCGTGTCCGCCACGACCGATGAGGGCTACCCGGTGACCGTCAGCGGTACCACCGCCACCATCAACCTGTCCGGCAAGCCCAGCAAGGCCACGCTGCGCGTCACTGACGAGTTTGGCCGCACCGCCAGCCAGGCCATCACCATCCCCTACGATGATGAAGGCCCGCAGTTCTCCAACCTCCGCGCAACCGGAGGCCAGGTCAACGCCTACGGCGACTACGCCACAGCAGGCACCGTGACCATCAGCGGTACCGCCACCGACAGCCCCTCGGGCGTGTACTCCGTGGAGCTCGTCAAGGACGGCGAAGTCGTCACCACCCTCAAGCGCCAGGGCGGCAACTTCACGTTCTCGATTACTGAGGCCGGCACCTACACGGTGCAGACCATGGACGAAGCAGGCCTCACCAACGAGGTCGGCCTCAGTGCCTTCACCGGCGGTGACACGGACGTGCTGGCAATCGACTCCACCATCCCCACGCTCACCGTCCCCGACGCGATCGCCAACGCCCAGACACTCGGCGACGGCCAGTACTGGCTCACCTCCGCGCCCACGGAAGACCTGACGTTCACCTTCAGCGACGACCAGGAGCTCTCCCCGCGCGGTATGAGCCTCATCTTCGACGGTCGCCCCGTCACCCCCACCCGCGTCGCTGATAACAAGTACTCGTTCACGATCCCCGCGTCTGAGTTCACCGACGGTACGCGCCACCAGATCGACTTCTACGGCGCAGACCGCGGCCTCCACCGCACCTCTTGGGCTGGCACGATCTCAACGTCAACCAGCCAGGCCACCATCAACGCCATTGTCCGCAACAGCGGTGACATGAATGTCACCCCTTACGGCACGTTCTCCCGCACCCCCATCCAGGTGCAGCTCACCCCCCAGGGCGGTGGCGGCCTCGCGCAGACCTACACCGACCCCAGCGACGGCATGACCGTCTCCCCCGACGGTGTCGCCACCATCACCGGCAGTGTCAAGGACCCCACCGTCACCGTCACTGACCCCCTGGGTCGTTCCCAGACGCTCCACGTCGCAACTGCGCTCGGCTGGCCGTCCACGTTCGCAGCCGTGGACACGCAGGCCCCCACCATGACCACCGACGTCACGGCTACGGACGGGACTTGGTTCTCCTCCACCAACGGGGCAATCACCAGCTTCACCGCCCACGACGACAACGGCATCGCCACAATGACCGCCACCGTCAACGGCACCGACGTCGCCACCGTGAATCCCAGCGACAAGGCCGGCGAAGCCGCCACCACCGGCACAATCGACGTGGACTACTCCAAGGTCGCTCGCGCAGCTGACGGCTCCTACCAGGTCACCATCACCATGACCGACCTCGCAGGAAACGTCAGCGCCCGCCAGTACACGTTCTACGTGGACGACCAGGCCCCGACGATCACGAACTTCATTGTCGTCAACCCCACGTACGCGCCGGGCAAGACCATCAACGGTTCCGACCGGTACGGCCTGTTCGTCCAGGGAGCCACCCGCATCAAGGTGCAGGTCTCCGACCCCGCCCCATCGTCGGGCCTGGGCACTGCGCTCATGACGTTCTACACGCCGTCAGGCACCGTCATCCGCACCGAATCCGCGCCCATCAACTCCGGCGTGGCAGAGTTCGACGTCCCCAGCGGCTTCAAGGGCTTTGTTTCCGCTACAGCCACCGATAAGGTCGGCAACGTCAGCGACAGCCAGCGCCCCGACGGCCTCGTGTCTGAGGACTCGAATACGACGATCACGAGCACTGATCTATCTGTCGAGCTTGGCACCCCCGCTGCAACCAACAGTGCGGGCGTTCCCCTCTACAAGGACGCCGCGTCTGGCACCCTCACGGCTACGGCCACCCAGTCCGGTATCCGCACCCTCACCTGGGGGTACGGTGACACGACCCTGGGTACGGCAACCGTCTCCCCTGACGGCCAGGTCGATAACCCCGCGGTCCAGGTGACCGCCACCGACAAGAATCTCATCACCGGCGCATCCGTCCCCCTGACGCTCGCCGGTGAATACCCCGCCCAGGACGTGTGGATCCGCGTCGCCGACAACGCGGGCTACGAGGCTGAAACGCGCCGCACCATCAGTGTGGACGCAACCGCTCCCGAGCTTACGGTCACGTTCGACCAGACCAACCAGTCCGGCTTCTACAACACCGACCGCCACGCAACCGTCACCGTCCGTGACAATAACTTCGACCCGGGTAGCCTCACCACCACCGGCCTTGCCGGCACGTGGGGCACCTGGGTCCACTCCGGCGACACCTGGACGAACACAATCACGTTCGCCGACAACACGGACTACGACTTCACGCTGTCCGCAGCCGACATGGTTGGCCACGAGTCCAACACCTTCACGTCGGGCCGCTTCACCGTGGACAAGATCGCGCCCGTTGTCTCCGTCGCCTGGAACACCACCGACGTGCGCAACGGCAAGTACTACAACCAGGTGCGCACCGCCACCATCACCGTCGTCGAAGAGCACTTCGACCCCGCCCTCAACCAGCTCACCGGCACCGGCAGCATCAGCGGTTGGAGCAGCGTCGGATCCACACACACGGCGACCGTGACGTTCCCAGAGGGAGTCCACACCTTCGGGTTCCACACTACTGACCAGGCAGGCAACCCCAGCAACGAGGTCACCGAAGGCGAGTTCATCGTCGATATCACGAAGCCCGAAATCAGCATCAGTGGTCTCACGAAGGGCACCGCCTACTACCAGCTGCCCACCGTTGGCGTGACCTACAGCGACACCAACGCGGACCCCAGCAGCGTCACCGCCGTCCTCGTGGGCCGCAAGGGCAACGTCTTCAAGCCCGCAGTCACCGGCGGCTACCTCGACCTCTCTGAGATCCCCGAGGAAGCCAAGTACGACGACCTCTACACCCTCACCATCAAGGGCACGGACCTGGCCGGCAACGACCAGACCGCCAGCGTCGAGTTCATTCTCAACCGCTACGGCTCCAACGTGGACGTGACTGGTACCAACTACCAGGGCCGCTACCTCCAAGCCCCCGTGGACGTAGACCTCGAGGAGACCACCGTCGAAGCCCTCAACGAGGACAAGACCGACATCAAGGTCACCCTCGACGGCGCACCCTACCCCATCGCACCCGCACTCCAGTCCACCACCCGCACGGGCGGCGACACCAGCGACTACGTGTACGATTACCACATCGACAAGGCCGCCTTCCAGGAGGAAGGCACCTACCTCATCCAGGTCATCTCCCAGACCGAGGGAGGCCTCGACCAGGTGAGCCGCCTCGGCTACAGCTTTGTCGTGGACTCCACGAACCCCGAGATCCAGGTGTCCGGCATCCGAACCGACGCAGCCTACCGCTCCGAGAGCCGCGACTTCACCGTCACCCCACGAGACATGACCACCGTGACTCTCGAGGCCCAGGTGGACGGAAAGACCGTGCAGCTCCTCTCAGACGAGAACGGCGTCTACACGGGCACTCTGCCTCAGTCCGCGAGCACGCACACGGTTGTCCTCAAGGCCACCGACATGGCGGGCAACGTCACTGAAACAACCATCAGCGACGTGTACGTCAACGCCTCGACCTTCGGACAGGTCATCAACTGGCTCCGCCACCACGTTCTCGCGACCAGCGCCGTGGGAGGAATCCTCGCGGCAGCCGCAGCACTGATCGTGTGGGCGCGCCGACGCAAGAACGAGAACTGACCCGAGCATCGTAGTTCAGGGGAGGGCTGCCACATTTCGCGGTGGTCCTCCCCATGTTTGAGGATATCCACACGGCGCAAATGGCAGATCAACACGATGATTCTGTTACCATTATCCAGGAACCTACAGAAGGAGTAATAAGCGATGACACCAACCCCCAGGAAGCGCACACAGCGCATGTTGGCGGGGATCGCAGCAGCGGGATTCATCGCTGCTGGCCTGATCTCTACACCAACGCTCACTCCGCCAGCCCACGCCGAGAAATCACCTACCGTGAACATGCCGACGTTTGCACCCGACGTGTTCTACATCTACGTCAAGAAGGGCGAATACCTCTGGTACAACTTCCAGGGCCGCCAGCCCTCCTACGTCCTTGACGGGGACGGTAACACGGTCAATATGACCACGTGGATGGGCGGCATGGCATCCCCCTACGCCACCCGAGACGGCGTCTACCAGATCGGGTACGACCCATACATCGACCACGACAACCGATACGCGAGCAACGACCAGTTCGCGTGGAACGTCCAGGCAGTGGACTCAAGCGACCACACGATCCTCGGTCGCGTGTGGGCCGACAAGGTCTTCATTGGCCAGCGCTTGTCTTTCGACTGGGATAACCCAGCCACCCCGAAGCCCGACTCAGTCGGAGAAGTCAACCTGATCGCCGTCTCACCCACCGGCTACCGGTACCAGGTGAACGCCAAGGAATACGGCGGCATTCAGTCTGTCATCGCCGCCACCTCGTCGGGCATTAACAAGGTCGTCACTAAGGACGGCCAGGATTACTGCGAACCGTCGTACCAGTCATACGACGACTGGGCTATCCGCGACGGCTCCGGATACGACGCCTACGCCCCCAACGGCATCGAAACAGATACCTGGGTGAAGCACTACCGCACCAACTACAAGTGCGGCGAACGCTACAAGCTGTTCTTCAGCACACCCGCCGCCGACATTCCCGAGAGCATCCTTCCCACACCCCAGGCGCTCGGCACACCCACCGTCGAGCTGAAGGACCTCGGCAACCACAAGGCCCAGGCCGTCATCACCGGACTCGATAAGTTCGCAGCATACACATTCAACGCGGCTGGCAAGGAAACCACCGTCCAGGGCAAGACGAGCGTCACCATCAACATCGATGCCGATCAGGCCGTGGACTGGACCCTCAAGGCGGCCTCCAGCAACGAGCTACACCTGATGATGAGCGACGTCGAAATGCTCGGCGGCCTCACCATCAAGGCACTCAACGGCCCTACAGCAGGGGACGCGACGGTCTACTGGGACGACACCAGCCTCACGTCGGGCCGGTACGTGGAGAACACGACTGTTCCCACCAGTGCGCTCACGGGCGTGAACTCGGATACGGCCACGGGCGTCCACGGGTGGAACTCCAACAACGTGAACCCGACCCTGCACCGCGAGTACGCAGTCACGGATAAGGCCACGTACGGCGATGGCCGTATCATCGACACGTGGGCGCGCTCCGGTGAATCCCGCGAATGGTCCGGCTCTTTCATCCCCGAGACCCCGTCCATCTCGCTGGTGAAGACTGTCACCGAAAAGACCTACGGCGACACGGACACGCAGCTCCACTGGACCTACACGGCTACCAACACGGGCAACGTCCCCCTGACGAATGTCCGTATCATCGACGACGTCTACGACGGCGGCTACACGGGCACCGACCCGAACACCGTCAACGCGATCGCCAAGACCTGCGACACTGTCCAGCCCGGCGACACGTGCACGTGGGAGAACATCGTCAGCCCCCTCGTGGACTCCGACTTCCCTGACGCTGGCAAGACCGTCACCAACACGGCAAAGACCACCGGTGTCAGCCCCGCAGGCATCACGGTCACATCCGACCCGTCCTCCGACTCGTCCACATACGTGCCGGCCAAGCCCGCGATCTCCATTGAGAAGACCGTGGACAAGCCAGAGTTCCACTCCGGCGACAAGCTCGCATGGACATTCACAGTCACGAACACCGGCGACATCAGCCTGCACGACGTGGCCGTCGTCGAGGACTCCTACAACGGCAACACGCCCCTGTCCGACGTGTCCTGCCCCGACACAACGCTCGCAGTCGGCGCATCCATGACCTGCACAGCCACCTCCGACACCGACGACACCGACATCCGCCGCGGCGACGTCACGAACACGGCCCACGCGACCGGCATCTCCGATGGCCGCAACCGCAACGTCGAGTCCGACCAGTCAACCGCCAAGTCGATCGGCAAGGTCACGCCAGTCACCGTCATCCCGCAGCTGCCCATGACCGGCGGCACCGGCATCGTAGTCATCGCCGGCATCGCGACCATCGCGACACTTTCAGTTGCAGGAATGGCCATCACCTACAAGCGCCGCTCCACTTCGAGCGACGAGAACTGACCGTTGCAAACAACTTCGTTCTAGTTTGTTTGCAGGACGGGCTTGCACTCGTCCGCTCCAAGCCGGCGTGGTTTCCCACCGCGTCGGCTTGGTTCGCACTTCACTGGGACTTGCGTTGCGCGACCAAGCTGGCCGCTCCGACTCACTGTCCCTCTGTGCGCGTTTATCGTCTCCGGGGCACTCCCGGCGACCAGAATATTGACCGCGGCGTTCAGGTCGCGGTCCATGACGAGGCCGCAACCATCGCACCTGTACACACGCTCGCTGAGGGAGAGCTTGGCTTTCACTCTCCCACAACCCGAGCAGGTCTTGCTGGATGGGTACCAGCGGTCAACAACATGCAGTCTCGCGCCAGTCCTCGCGGTCTTGTACTCCAACTGCCTGCGGAACTCGCCAAACGCGGCATCCGACACGGCCTTGGCGAGCCGGCGGTTTTTCACCATGCCTGCCACGTTCAGGTCTTCAATGCACACGGTGCTGTATGTCCGGGCGATCATGGTTGTGACCTTGTGTATTGCGTCGAGCCGCTGGTTCGCGACGCGGGCGTGGAGGCGCGCCACCTTGGCCCTGGCCTTGGCCCGGCGCTTCGAGCCCATGGTTTTGCGGCTCAGGGCTTTCTGCGCCTTCTTCAGCTTCTGCTCCGACTTCCGCAGCAGGCGATGGTTCTCGATGACCGTCCCGTCCGACAGCGTGGCCAGCGTTTTCACGCCCAGGTCCACGCCGACAGCCCCACCCTTCGGGGCGCACACCGCCACAGGGGTGTCACGTTCGACAGTGAGCGAGGCGTACCAGCGTCCCGCGCGCTGCGAGACGGTCATGCGCAGCACCTTCGCGTCGCCCACTCGTGCCGTAACGTCCTCCATGCAGTGCACGCGGCCAATACGCGGCAGTTTCAGCGCCTTCGGATCGCCTTGGATGAGGCCAAATACTCCGGTGGTGTACGCGAAACGGGGCGTGGCACGGTCTTTCGCCTTGAACTTCGGGAACCCCACCTTTCGGCCCTTCCGCGCACCCCGGCGACTCTTCGACCAGTTCAGCAAACCCTTCGCCAAGGCCTCGAGGCCGCTGCTGTACGCTTCCTTGGAGTTCTCGGACCACCAGATCACACCGTCCTCGCCGACGGCCAACGTGTCCTTGCTGGCGTTCCACCAGCGGCGCAGCCCATACAGTGACCACTCGGGCTTCGCGCCCGCGTCGATGTCGGCCTTCACGTGAGCGAGACCCGCGTTAAACGCAAACCTCGCCGCACCCGCATGAGACAGGAGCAGCCGCTCCTGCGCGGGGGAGGGGTCTAACGCGACCTTGACCGATTCAAGCACCACGCGCCCCCCTCCCTTTCGCTACATAATATTAGTAATCTATAATGCACAATAGTACGCTGTAGCAACCCAAAACTACAGCGGCTCACAACCCCCGAAAAGAAAGGAACCTTCTCCGTGAAGAAGACGACCCACCGATACACCGTCGCATCCGCGACCGCCGCCCTCGCGCTCGTGAGCCTCATGGGCGCTGGCATCGCCAACGCGGCCCCCAGCCCCATCCTCGACGGTGGCCCCACCCAGGGCACCATCAAGATCCACAAGATCAAGGGCGTCGAGAGTGGTACTCGCGCTGACGGCACCCCGCTGTCCGACCAGGCCCGCCAGGCCCTCGGCGAACCCCTCGCCAACGTCACGTTCGACCTGTACAAGATCGACGGCATCGACGTGCACTCCACTGCGGGGATGGCCATCGCAGAGAAGGCCGCGGACATCACCATCACCCCCGAGATCGTCGCCTCCGGCAAGCTGACCATCAACGGCCAGGACTATACGTTCTCCAAGACGACGAGCATCACCACCAACGCCACCGGCGACGCATCCGCGACCGTGGACCTGGGTGTCTACATCGTCAACGAAAACCTGACAACCTACCCCGGCGACGCTTCTGCGATCACCCCGGCAGCGCCATTCCTGGCGATCATGCCGCAAACCAATCCGCGCAACCATGCTGACTGGCTGTATGACCTTGACGTGTACCCGAAGAACACGGAGAACGCGATCGACAAGATCGTCAAGGACGGCAACGTCGGTACACAGAATCAGGATGGCTACAAGGTCGGCGAGAACCTGACCTACACGCTCGCCTCCACCATCCTCGCAGGCGACACCAACGGCGACGGCAACATCACCGGTGCGGACCTCGGCTACTACTACGTCGAGGACACCCTTCCCGAGGGGACGAGCTACACCTCAAGCTCGGTGCAGGCCGGCACAACCCCCCTCACTGAGGGAGCCGACTACATCGTGAGCAAGAACGGCAACAAGATCGGCTGGTCTGTTACGGAAGACGGCCTGAACAAGCTTGCTGCGAACTCTGGCAGCAAGCTCACGATCGACATTGTTGCCCGCGTGGACGCCAACAACGTCACCGGCGAACTCAAGAACCAGGCGTGGTTCATCCCCTCCAACGCCTGGCTCGTCAACCACGGCAACAAGCCCGGCACCCCCGGCAACACGCCTCCCGAGACCCCCAACAAGCCACCAAAGTCCCCCGAGGTCGTCTCCAAGTACGGTGACATCGTACTCAAGAAGACGGCGACCGACGGCACCGTGCTCGCGGGCGCGGAGTTCAAGGTCTACCGCGCCACGGGCGGTACCGTGTGCGACGCTGCCGCCGTCTCCGGTAACCCCATCGCCACGTCGGCTCCCACCGACGCTCAGGGGTTTACGAAGGTTGCTGGCCTTCAGCTCTCCAACTGGTACAACGGGGCGGAGCAGACCAACCTGCACTCCTACTGCATCGTTGAGTCCAAGGCCCCCGAGGGCTACAACCTCCTGCCCTCGCCCATTAAGTTCGACCTGACGGTTCCAGGCGAGGTCACGGACCTAGCCGCAGCGTTCGCGGATCCGCAGCGCGACGTGAACACCACCGATGACACGGGCGGCTCCCGCACCATCGTGGACACAAAGAAGCCGCTTCTCCCGTTCACGGGTGGCGCGGGTATCGGCCTGATCGGTTCTGCCGCTACCGTCATGGCTGGCGCGGCTGGCTTCTTCGTCTACCGTGCTCGTCGAAACGAGAAGCAGGGCGAGACGGCCTGACCTTGCAACCCCTTAAGCCCCGCGCTGACCGGCTGTACGCTGTGAAGCGCGGGGCTTCCACATACCCCACGACAACTACACAACACAGGACGAACGGCGATAATTCAGCCTAAAAACCGTAGACAGATGATATTCTATGTGCGGTAATGGCGATACGGAAGGAATGTCTATGAAGGCAGCAACCATGCGACGCTTCGCAGCAGCACTCATGCTCGCCGTCGCGCTCATGCTTGTCTACCCCACTGTCGCCACCGTCTGGGAGAACCAGCAGGCTCGCGAAGCGGCGGTCCAGCAAACCCAGCAGGCCGAAGCGCTCAAGCAACAGCAGCCTGAGAAGGTCGCGCAAGCCCTCCTCGACGCTCACGCCTACAACCGGTCCCTCACGGGCGTTCCCCTTGTTGATCCCTACAGTGCCACGTCGAGCGAACATGACGCAGTCGCCTGGGACAACTACCTGCACCAGCTCGCTGACACCGACGTGATGGGGCGCATCCGAGTTCCCGATGTCGGAATCGACCTCCCCATCCACCACGGCACCAGTGACGAGGCCATGCGCACCGGAGCAGGCCACCTCTACGGTACAGCGCTCCCCGTCGGAGACACGGGCGCGCGCCCCGTCCTCTCCACCCACACTGGCCTACGTAGCGCCACCCTCTTCGACCGCCTCACCGACGTGAAGATCGGAGATACGTTCTACGTGGACGTGTATGGGGAAACCCTGGCCTACAAGGTCACCCGTATCGACGTCATCACCCCTGACCAGATCGAAGCCCTCGCTCCCACGCCCGGTAAAGACCTCGTGACGCTCATGACCTGCACCCCCTATGCGGTTAACTCACACCGCCTCCTCGTCACCGGCGAGCGCGTCCCCTACGATCCGACAACGGACCCCGCGCCCACCACCGCCGCTGCAACCACCAGCCCCGTTGACTTCATCCTGAATACGATCACACCCCTGCCCTGGTACATGCGCCTCATGGGAGTCGCATCCCTCGGCGCTCTTACCACGGGCGTCTTCATGGCAATTCCCAAGAAGAAACGCTCACGATCGCAGGTGAACGTATGATCAGCATTGACACGCTCGAGAAGCGCACCGTGAGTGCCTTGTCCTACTTCGGGCTCTACAAGCTGCACCTCGCGAACCTCTACCTGGCCTACGCGCAAACACAGCCGTGGATCCTCAACAAGCGCGAGCTGCACGACGTGGTACGCTCCATCATTCCCACCCTCAGCTGGAAACTCGACGGCACCGCCATCGCTACAGCAGCCCACTACCGGCTCGTCTACGCCCTCATCAAAGACGACCCCTTCATCGCCAACGACGATAAGCAGGTCATCTACGACGCATGGCAGGCCCTCCGCTGGCGCACCCACCTCATCGACCTACAGGTCAACCAGGAAAACCTCAACGCGGACAGTCGCCTCGAACGCCGCAAGACAAACGCCCCCAACTGCCGGTGGGTCCTCGAGGCCCGCACCTTCGGGCAAGGGATGCCTGCATTCCACACGTGGTGGGAGCACCCCGACGTCCAGGAGCTCTTCCACAACACCATCGGCACCACCACCCCCATGATTGAAGCCCTCGACGCGCTCCCCGCAGGCTTCGACATGTGGGTAGGCCTCGACGGCCAGTTCTCTACTGGCCAGCACACTCCCCTCACGGACGCGTCCCTCGACTGGATGCGCACACACGACGGGCAGCCCTGGCAGCAGTGGGCGTGGGAGCACTTCGCAACCGACGACGCACCCCTACCAGCGCACCTTGACGAGAACGAGTGGCGTTCGCGGGGCGGCTGGTGGACCATCAACCCCACCCTAGGGCGACAGATGGTCGCCTTCCCCGACGAGTACTCCACCCTCGAACCTGCTGACCTGTTCGCCCGTCCTCCATTCATCGACCTCGGACTCGCAGGCCCCCTCACCTACGGGGACAGCCTCCCCCTCCACCTCAACGGCGACACCATCAGCATCGACGACCCCGACCTCGCCGGTCTCCCCCCGTCAGTGCCACTCCCACCGTTGGACCAGATCATCGTCGAGCACGCCTCCAAGTCAGGGATTACACACGCCGCCCCCGGCCATATCGTCGCTTATGCGATGGAACCAAACGCCGCCCTCGAGGAGTACTCCAATGACCTCTACTAGCATCAAGCACGCCACACTGCGGGTCTTTGTGGGGCGCGGTAAATCTGTCGCTCTCCGCGGCCCCCAGAGCATCCTCTCCGGCCCCGTCATCCCCACGCCCACCGCCTTGCAGCCCCCCGTGATGGGGCCAGCCGGTCCAGGCAGCACGCCGATCCCACCAACGCCAGAAGCCGCTAAGGATCCCCGCAACCGCCCCTACGGGCACGACAACGCCGCCCTGCGCTCAGAGTTCTACTACGTCGCCTTCCAAGACCAGGCGATCGCCCCCGGCACCTTGAAGCACACGGCCCCCGCTGAGCTCCTGCCAACACGCAACCCCGCCGCCTGGTACGCGCCCGCCCTCAATATCCTCCACAACGCCCCCTACGCCTCCACCTACACGGACCTGTTCTCATGGGTAGACCTCATGGAGCCAGCACTCGCTATCGACGCTGACCTCCTCCAATGGGCTAAGCTCTCACCCCAAGGCAAGCAGCAGGCGCTCTCCACCCGCACGCGCCGCCTGCGCGCCCTCATGAATGCCGGCCTCCGCGTCGGAGTAGTGCGCGAAACCCACGCGACAGGCACCGTGAACCTCGACCTGTCCGCCTACAAGCGCCAGGGCTACTCCTTCGCGGAATGGGCCGAGAACATGGCCTCCGGCAGCGCCCACATCCCCCTGCCGCTCATCGTCGCGATCCTCAACGCGCACCCCGACCTCACCACACCCCAGCAGGTGATCCTCCACCTCCAGACACAGATGAGAGTGAGAGACCTGTGATCGATGACTACACGGCCCTGTGGGTCGCCCCCATCAACGACGTAGGCCTCCCCGCCCGCGCCGCCGAACAAGAAGGCCCACACGCCCTCGCCGAACTCGCGGAAGCCCGCGACATCCTCACCCCCGACCCCGCGATCAACCCGAAAGCCGTCCTACGCCAGATTGCGTGGCGCAACTACGAACAGGCATGCAGGACCGCACGCCGCTACGGCCCCCTCAGAAAGGACACCCACAATGGACAACAGCGATGACTTCTGGGATCTCCCAGCCGCCCCCGAGGACACCTACGAGACGACGGTGCTCCCCACCACAGACGACGAGCCCGCTCCCGAGGTCGAAAAGAAGCGCAACGCGCGCACCGTGATTCTCGGCAGCGTCCTGCTCGCTCTCGTGGTAATCGTTGGCCTCGCAGCAGCGATCGGACTCAAAAACTGGCACAGTACCCCCGCCACCGAGGAGACGACGGCCTCGACGCCGCAGGCGACCATCGCGCCAACGATCCCCACACAGGACGCAACGATCGCCCCGCAGGCTACGCCCACCCCGCAGGCCGCAGCAACCACCCCCACAGCGCCCTCCACACAGCCTGCTCCAGCAGTAATCGACCCCGACACGCTGACATTCGCATCCGTGAAGCAAGCTCGCGCTGTCGTCATCAGCAAAGACATCACCGCAGTTGACGGGCAGCTCGTCTTCACCCTCCGTATCGCCCTACCCGAAGGCAAGCAGGGCGGCACATACGCGTACACGGTCACGAAGAGCCAGTACGACTCCTACGAGTCAGGGTCCCTCATCGACCTCCAGTACCGTGTCGATCAGGATGGGCGCATCGCCATCGTCCGCTAACGAGCGGCGTACACACCACGAAGCGATCCCATAGTGAATAATGGAGATAAACACGCAAGAACTATCTCCGCACGAAAGACACCTCATGCCAACACCAATCATTCCCCCACGCATCGCCCGACCAAAGGGCATGACAAAACACGACGTGCTCAAACACGTCGAAGATACCCCCGCCCCGCAGAGCCTCAAGGCAGTCGCGGACGAGATTTACCTAGTCGCTCTTATCACGGATCCCTCGAAGGTGATCCCCGGCAAGAAGAACCCCGACGGTACGCCGCAGCGAGGCACTGTCGTCGGCTACAGGTTCCACACCAAGGTGCCTCTGCGTATCCCCGACTTCGGGACAGGGGACAAGTTCCGTCGCGACGCATACGCAGTCGAGGACCCCACTCGCTACAAGAACATCGAAGCGGGCACGGACTTCGACCTCACGCGAGGGGAACTCGCCGCGTTCGCGGGCAAGGTAGGCACGCGCATCACCGGCCAGAACCCGGACATCGACCAGGAGCAGGCCCTTCTGATCGAGGCACGATGGGGGCGCGGTTCCTCCCCCGACAGTCGCCCAAGCGCCGTCCTCCTACGCCCCGACACCCAAACCATGGGCGTCAGATCCCTTATCGGCCTGTACCCGGAGATCCCTGTCCTCAACTACGTCCAGACAGGCGGATACGAGGATGATGAGCCTCAGTACTTCAAGGCTAAGGGCTACAGGGCGCTGCGCCCCGAGTTCGAGGGGACCAAGTTCGCGCCACTCGGCTATAACGCTGCCGACAATCCCCCCGTTCCGAAGAAGAGCCGAGAACAGAAGAAGGCCGAGGAATCAGCGAAGCTGTCGAAGCTGTTCTCCGAGCTCTACCCCGATAGCGGCGACTGACGAGCAAAGCGCAAGATAGAACGCCCCTCAACGCTCTCACCACACACCCATCAACCGTATCGACCGTAAGAAAGAAAGGAACGTCGTGAAACTCGCTCCCGCGATCACCCGCACTGCGCTGACGTGCGCGCTCATCATCGCCCCGGCCATCACCGGGACAGCAGTCAGCGCCGCCCTTGCCGCCCCGACGCAGGGCATCGTCGCCACCTACGACAGTGACGCAAACACCGACACGCCCGCCCCGCAGCCCACGCAAGCCCCCGGCACCGTCCAGCAGGGAACCACCCAGCAGGGCACGACGCAAAACCCAGGCCTCACCCAGCAGCAGGGCACACAGCAGACGCCCAACCAGCAGCAGGGCACGCAGGGCAGTAACAGCCCCTCAAAGCCGCAGCTTGACGTCACTACCCCCGGAACTGATCCGCTGATCAAAACCGACCACTCGAAGGACAAGGGAAAGTGGCTGCCAAAGTGGAGCGACGACGAGAGCCTTAAGCGAGGCGCAGAGAGCGCCCACCCAGCCGCAGCCCTCTTCTCTTTCATCACTGGCTGGTTGCTCTCTCTCCTGATCGCAGTCTATGCACTCATTAACATGCTCGGCCTCTTCTACGTGTCCGTCAGCATCGGATTCATCCGAACGATTCTCTCAGGCGGTATGTATGGCAACGGCACCGGAAGCCAGTCCGGCGCAAACTCCATGGGAATGGGTATGGGAATGGGCGGCAACCCCAACGGCGGCGCGAAAGCACAGGGAGGCTGGCTCAAAGGTATGCGACTCGTCCCCGCTACCGCTATTCAGGCCGTCGAGATGGCTGAGTCTGGCGAACGTGGAGGCCCCTCTGGTAACCAGATGGGCACAATGATGCCAGGAGGCTTCGGAGGTGCACCACAGCAGGTTGGAGGCAGTGCTAAACCCATCACGCCGATCCGCTACTACCTCCAGAAACAGGCTCTCGAGCTCGTCTTCCTCGGCGTAGCAATTGTCATCCTGGTCCTCTCCCCGGTTCTCTTCGACACCGGCATCGCCTTCGGCAACGGGATCAGCCAGATCATCTACTGGCTGACATCCCAGATCTTCTAACCTGCCAACGGGGCGGCGCTATCCACCGTTGCTTAGCGGAGTGGCGTCGCCCCCTCACCCGCCAGAAAGGAAGCCCATGGGCGCATTCAAGGACGCATTCACAGCTCGCTTCATGCCCAACAGCCGCCGCCAGGCCACGGAGAGTGCGCGTGTTTCCGCATCCACGGCAGACGCGCTCCTCACCATGCTCAAGGAGTACGTTCCCACCAACGGAGATGTCCTCGAGTTCGACATCATCCGTGCTGCCGAGGAAGCTGCCGTCATTCAGGCCATGTCCGACCCCAAGATCATGGCCACGTACAACATCTGGCAGGATGCGGAGGTGCGTACCAAGTACTACGCCTCCATCAAGACACTGGAGTTCGCATGACCGTCAGAACTCCACGCATCCGACAGGCGGCGGAAACCTGCCAGGTCAGCCACGCGCTCGCACACGACATCATCAGTCGGTACGGGGAATGGACAGCCAAGCAGGCGACCAGCGCTACCCAGCCGACCACGGTGAGCTACCTCGGCATCGTCGAGTTCTCCAACGGCACCCCCAGCTACGGCCTCAGCGAACGCCAACCCCTCGAGGCCCAGTACGCTGCCTTCGCAGCTGAGTACGGGTACGACATTGAACTCGCACGCACTGTGCTTGCCGCATACGCGAGCACCATCACCCGCGAGCTCGCCACGTCGGGACGCGCGGTCCTCCGCGGTATCGGTGCGCTGCATGTCAGCGACACCGGGAAAGTCCGCTTCAACCGGTCAACCGCCGTTGCCAAATGGGAAGGCACTGACACGACGTTCCGCACCTGCGTCAACCCCGCCTTCCGTCAGCGCTTCAACGACCTACAGGAGGCCACAGCCTAATGCAGGGAGCAACCCACCGCGCCGGAGGCGTAGCAGCATGCATGATCGGGTACACGGCCCTCGCAGCGCACCATGCGCCGCTCATCGAAGCGGCCCCAATCGCCTCACTGGTCGTCCTGTACCCGTTCGCCCTGTGGGGGTCCACAGCAAGCGACCTCGACCACCACCCCGGTAGCGTGTGGGATGAAGTGAAGCTCGTCGGCGAACGATCCGGCCACTCGATCCCTTCCCAGGATCCCGTATCCAGGACTATCAGCCACATCCTGCACCTCACCAAGCCCCTGCGAGGAGTCTTTCCCCGTAAGTCACGGACAGCTCAAATACTGAGTATCCTTGACTGTCGGCATCGCTCGTGGCAAACCCACAGTGAGCTGCCGTTCCTGATCCTCCTCGGAGTTCTCAGCCAGCTCAACCCGCTTACAACCAACCTAGGGGAGGCACTCACCCAGCTCGTACTCACCGGCGTCATCATGGGCCTCATCGCCCACCTCATCCTCGACCTCCTCACACCCGAGGGGCTACCGTTTGCAACGGGACTCTTCATCAACCGAGTGATACTCAGGAAGAAGGTCCTACCCGAACGGGTCAAAATCATCCCTCACATCAAGCCCAAAGAAAAGGGCAAGCCCGGCTTCTTCTCCACTGGTGGCACTTGGGAGACGAAGTACGTGTTCAACATCCTGCATGCAGTCAACCTGGGACTCCTGGGCTGGCTGATCTACAGGCTATGGATCGCCCCGTACACATCGTTCCAGATCATCTGAATCATCTAGATCGACACAGAAAGAAAACCGAAGAATGAACCTCTCTTCACGTCTGGGCAAGGGCCGAGCAGCGATCGCAACGCTATGCCTCGCCGTCGCCCCATTCATTGCCACCACAACCGCCGCCACAGCGGCCCCCGTTACTGCGCCCGCGAGCGCGTCGATCAGCGTTACAGCAGCAACTGGCGCGCTCCCAGCAGCCGACGGCAACGGCGCTGGCAACGCCACACAGGAAGCCGACAAGGCCCTACGCACCACCGTCGCTAAGGATCTGGCTGGCAACTCCTACCAGCTCAGCGGCGGCGGCACCGTCAACGGTTCGGACATTATCAAGCCGGAAGGCACAATTAACCAGGCGATCTACTCGCAGCTGACGTCTTCGGCGCAGAGTCAGTTCGCCAACGACCTGATGGCCAAGACCGACTCCTACACGGAGCCGACCGCGCAGGACTACACTCCGTCTCTCGCCAAGTCCTCTGGCGTGAGCACTGAGACAAAGCAGAACTGGTTCAAGGAGCTCCGTTCCAACTCGGGCCTCGGGTCCAAGCTCCTGACTGCGACTCTGTCTCGCGGCGTGTACGCCGACCTTGACGGCGGTGCGCGCTGGTTCGCACCATTCAGCGGCCCGCTGTCTACCTTCCTGGGTTTCCTGGCCATCCTGATCCTGGCTGGCACGACGATCTCCGCGGTCATTGACCTCGCCTACATCACAATCCCCGCCTTCCAGATGCTCTCCGATGCCGTTGCCAACGGTGGCGGCGACGGTGGTAATGGAGCTGGCGGTGCGCTGCGCAAGGCGAGCGCCAAGATCGTCTCGACACAAGCCAGAAAGGCTGTCGAAGCTGAGGAGAACGGCCAGAACGCCGTCTGGTTCTACTTCAAGAAGGCGTTTTGGAAGTACTTGGCCGTTGGCTTTGCCCTGTGCTTCCTGGCCTACAACCTCATGTGGAGCCTCGTTGGCACGGCCATGGATCTTGTGACCGGAGCCCTCTTCTGAAACTCTCGAGGGTGGGGGAGCATACGCCAGCTCCCCTGCCCTCGTCACTATCCGCAACACGCACACGCTCACGCAAAGGCAATTCGACCCAATGACCCCCACGCAGACACTCGCAGGACCCCGCAAGGCGCTCCTGGTGCTCCTCGCTACCCTCGTCGCGCTCATCCTCTCTGTCGGGCCAGCCTTCGCGGACGACAACGTGCGCGCCACCACCTACATCGCCAAGAACGATGTCAATATCTCCGCGATCGTCACCGAAGCGAACCGGAGCCTCAAGAACGCTCCCGAGATCATGGCCTACGATGCAAAAGAAGGCTCTGTCAGCTTCGATTTCACGACGTACAACAAGCTCGACAACAAGGACAAGCAGACCTTCATGCAGGCCGCACTGTCGGCCACCAGCAAGAGCGGCCTCGGCGGGCAGCGTAAGTCCAAGCTCTACAGCTTCATCAGCCAGCAGGACGGTAAGGTCTCAGCAGCAGTCAGCAACCTAACGACAGACGCATCCGCGAACTTTTATAGCGCTATGGCGCTCCTCAAGCCCTTCACCGGCCCATTCAGTACCTTCCTGGGGGTCGTCGCGATCCTCATTATCGTGTTCGTGACGACGAGCCTCTTCATCGACCTGGCCTTCATCGCGATCCCCGTATTCCAAGTCGGCGACGCAGACAAGGGCATCACCCGCAGGTTCATCTCCTCCGCAGCACGACAAGCAGTACGCGAAGAAATGGACAGCAACAAGAGCGCCTTGTGGATCTGGTTCAAGCGGAGAGTCTTCGTCATGGGTGGACTCGCCATCGCGTTGATCTACCTCATTAACGGCAGTATGTATGAGATCATGGGGTGGTTCCTCCAGGTCGCCGGAGTGAACTAAGAAAGGTTAAGCAATGCAGAAGATCCGCAGCGCCATGAATGCGACTGTGCGCCGCATCAAGAAGACAGCACCCCGCGTCGTCATGTTCATCATGGCACTCGTCGTCACGAGCGGCGTTATCATCGCCCCCGCAGCATTCGCAGCAGACGAGAAAACCCCCACAGGCGGCAACGCCACGAGCCGCACCGCTGCGATCATCAACCTAGCTAAGAACCAGAAGCTCTCCGACACCAATGCGTCTTCTCTCAAGCCGGAAGAGCTTCGTATCCTCGGCACCTTCGCCTCCAATTTTTACGTCCCCTTCCAGAGCCAGTTCAACTACAACGGCTCAATCATGCAGAAGGACGCCGACGCTCGCGACGCGACACAGAAGTCCGTGTCCAGCGCCCTACAGTCCACTGTCGGCATGAGCGCCGACTCCGCCGACTCCGTTGCCGCCTACATCATCGGCAACGTCTGGCAGGGCAGCGTAGACCTGTCCTTCGCATACAGCGACAGCGACTACTGGGACCAAAACGCGTCCTGGACCGTCAACGACTCCTACCCCACCGACTGGCGCTCCTTCATGCGCATGGTCACAGGTGGAGACTCCACCGAAGAGAGCTACCGCTACTTCGGCTCTGACGACCCCGCGCGTAAAGCGAAGTGGAACGCCCTCGTCTACCAGGTGAACGGCAAGACCATCCCCGCGTTCATCTGGGATCCACGCGGAGAGAAGATCACCCCCTCCACTGCCGCCCTCTACCAGGCCCTCGCCATGACCGACCTCGGCAACGGGTACGGCTCCAGCCTGTTCGACCTGTCCGTCGCCGACGTCAACTTCTCCAAGAGCGAGTCCGACGCGTACGGAGAAGGCATCGACGCCACTGCCGCCACCAAGGCGCTCAACGACTCGGCCCTGGAACAGTCCACGTTCTCAGGGAAAATGGCGATCAGCCCGTTCGGTGACATCGTCTACCGCGGCCCCAACCACACGTGGGTCGCGATCCCCGCATCCATGAACCCCAGCACATGGACCAAGGTCGATTCATCAGGCACCAGCTACGCTCCCGGCGCGGCGTTCAACACGGTGAGCTTCCAGAACTTGGTCCTGTCGAACCTCTCGTGGCAGATGCGCACGCCATGGGAAGGAACCAGCACCTACGACCACGGGTACGCGATCGACCGCATCGCAAACAGCCTGAGCTCCGCCGACGACACATACCGTCCACTCGGCGCGTTCTTCGGCAAGGCGCAGCCAGGCTCCGCCAGCGATACGACGGCCAACGACGGCTACTTCTCCGACTCGTGGAGCGACCTCAAGGACAAGCTAGAGAAGCAGGTCAAGGACAAGTACAAGAACGCCGGCCTCGCATCCGACTCCAGCGTTCATAACATGTTCGGCGACAACAACCAGAACACGATCCCCCTGATGCGCACCTGGACCCCCTTGTATCAGTCGGAGAACAAGTTCATCAAGGATGAGTGGGTCGGCGCGCACAAGGACAAGCCCGTCGAGTCCATCTACGTCGTCAACAAGATGGTTGTCATCGACGACATCCAAGCATTCAAGGGCGACGTGCCAGAAGACGGCATGTACCAGGACGCGATCACCGCGCCCTCCGGCGGTGTCTTCGCAAAGGCCGGCAACCTCGACAAGAACACGGCCACGAACGCCTGGCAGAAGGCCCTCGACCCCGCGTCGAACCTCGCCCAGACCGCCGCATCAATGCCCAAGCCCACCGCCGTCAGCCTCTACGCCAGCTACGTCATGGCCGCATTCGGCGACGACAAGGTGAACCAGAAGATGGGCTGGAAGTACAACGCCGCCCTCCCCACCGTCAAGTCCGACGTGAAGCTCGAGGCCGACCCCGCGCAGGTGAAGAACGAGAAGGCCGACGCGATCACCAACTACCTGTACTTCATCCTGAACCCCAACTGGGAGTACACGGCCTACGCGTCCCAGCTCATCACGAGCAAGATCTCTGGCCTGCTCATCCGCTGGCACGACGACATGACCGGCACCCAGGCAATCAGCATCGTCCAGGGCACCACGCGCTACACGGGATTCGCCGGGTACGTGTCCACACCCAACCTGCACGACCTGTCCTGGACAGACACGCTGATCCGCGTCTACAACGATCACGTCGTTTACCTGCTCCTCATCATCCTCATCATCCTGTGCGTCTACACCGTCATGAGCATGATGAGCTGGAAGCAAGCACTCGGCTCATTCGCCGTGTTCGTCGTCATCGCCCTGTCGATCTTCCCGACCATCAACGCGGTCGTGAATACGGCGAACCGTTTCAGCAACGCCGTGTACAGCCAGAAGTTCACGTACTGGGCCGTCATCACACACCAGACGTACGCCACGGAGATCGACAAGGCCGCAGCAGGCGACGATTACTCGAACTACCTGCAAACCGTGTTCAACAACAGTGCCGACATGGGAACCTTCGTGTCCGACGGCACCGACGGTAAGGCCAACTCGATCAGCAACCGAGGCGGCGAAAACATCCTCCTGAAGTGGCAGTCCCCCAAGAAGCGCACCGCCGTCGAATACGGCAAAGACCTCGCCAACGCCACACAGAACAGCCCCAGCCTCTCCAAGCTCCTCAACAGCGCCACACAGCAGGCATACGGCGGCGAAACATACCTCGACGACCCCAACTCCACCTACCTGTACCGCTCCTACGTGGACATCTCCAACTCCTCCCGCTACACCTACCTCGGCGTAGCGGCCCGAGGCGACGGTAAAGCTGCTGTCAACACCGACCCCGCCACCGACAACTGGCCACAGGGCCTCAAGACCAGCTACAAGAACTACAAGGCTGACCTCGACACCTACATGGGGTCCGGCTTCGCGAACCGCCCCACCGGCGACTCCAACCCAGCAACCCTGTCCTACATCACGCCGGTCCTGTCCAGCAAGATCGTCGCCGACCACTTCGCCGATTTGAACAAGCTCGACAACCTGTCCTACAACGACCACGTGGGCATCCCCGGAGGCGCGTACCAGTTCAGCCTCGGCACCTACACGCAGGGCAAGTCCGCGCGCGAGCAGATCAAGACCGCCAACCCCGCCGGCTACAACCCCGACGACGAGACCTATACGGACGCCGACTACAACGGCCTGGGGGCCTTCGCGCTCGCATCCGAGTCCCCGTACTACCACTTCTCCTGGTACACGTACGACCACGGCCTCTCCGCGAAGAACGGCGCGTCCGGCGGCTACAAGGACATGATCCTGAACAAGCCCAACCAGGGGTTCTTCTACAACAACGCCTCCGGGGAGAACGAGGACGAGACCGCCGACAACGATGGTGAGCTCAAGGACTACCTGGGCATGAAGGAACTCTTCACCTACACCATCCCCTACCTCAAGGCGGCCAACAACGTCGTCGTCGAATACGACAAGCGCTACAGCCTCAAGACCTACCCGAACCTCCCATTCGAGCCAGGCCACGACTCGGAGTTCCGCGACGACCCCGAGAACCGCCAGAAGTACTGGCAGAACGTCAACGTCGCCCAGCTCGCTAACATGCACTCCGCATGGGTCGATCAGCTCTACGACGCTTCCTACGCCAAGCAGCAGACGATCCGCCACAACGGCAAGACCTACACGATCACCGACCCTCTCGACCCGGCCTCGTACCCTGAAGAGCGCCCCATGGTGTTCTCCCCTTCCGAGATGAACGCCTACGGTCTCACCAAGGCTGACCTGACGAGCGTCGAATCGCGCATCATGAGCGTCCTCGAGAACAGCCGTAAGCCGTTCAACGAGATGTTGAACTACTACAGCTTCCAGGACAGCGTGCTCAACAGCGCGACCTCGATGCTCACCACGTTCGAGTTCAACCGGGCGTTCTCCGACACAGAGTTCTTCGGCCTCAAGCAGGGCGTGCAGCTCTACCCGCAGTCCTACGAGCTCAAGAACTTCTCCTACGACTCCTACCTGCGCCTCATCCTGTCGAACAGCCTCCAGAAGGACGCCCTCGAGGCCGGCGACTACAACTTCTACAAGCAGGTCACTCAGGAGTCCTCCATGACGACCTCCGTCATGCTCATCATCACGGACTTCCTGAGCATCTACGTTGTGCCGCTCCTGAAGTACGGGACGCTCCTCGCGATCGCCGTGTGCGCCCTCGTGTTCCTCCTCGCTGCTGTCTTCCAAGCGACCGACGGGAAACTGGTCTCCAAGGCGTGCAGAGCGATCCTCCGGCCCCTGGTCATGTTCCTCCTCATCACGCTCGGCATGACGTGGTTTATCAGCCTCCTCATGGGTGATCCCGTCGATGGAGTGACCGGGCAGCTCAGCTCATCCGTGCGCCTCGGCGACCCCGTGTTCGCTCTCCTCGCGATCTGCTCGCTCAACATCATCGTGTCGCTCCTGTACTTCCGCACCCTACGTGGAGTGTTCAAGGACGTGCGCCACTACGCCACGGCTGCGTACAACAGCGTCTCCGGCGTATTTGGCAGCGCCCTCTCGAAGATCGCAGCAGTGGGCGGCATCGGCGCAGCAATGCGTCAGGGCTTCGCCAACGTCGCTGGCGGCACCGTTAACGCGGGCCAGCAGGCCATGCAACGCCGACAGGACAAGAAGACGCAGGAAGCGCAGGCCGAAGCCGCTGCAACCAGCACGCGCCAGACGAAGATCCAGACAGCACAGGCCGAAGCTGAGATGCAAGAAAAGCTCGGACGCTCCGACCTCGCCGACAAGATCCGACGCGACGCACTCGCAGATACTCCCCAGTCGTCCGAGAAGCAGACTCAAAGCACTGCCTCCAGCATCAACTCCAAGATCAAGGCAGGCGCTAAGAAACTCGTGGGCGGCAAGAGCTCAGGAGGTGCCAAGAAGGGAGAATCGAAGTGATCCTCTCCTTCCTCCTCCTGTGCCTGTCGATCTCCCTCAAGATCGTCGCCCTCACCGCCCGGGTTGGCCTCAACGCCGCCGTCGCCACAGCAGACGCAGCCTCCAAAGCCGCCCTTGAGGGGACAGCGAAGGCGACGGGTAGCGAAAACAGCGACACCACCCAGATGGTGCGCATCGCCCGACAGGCAACCCTCGGGGCAATCAAGTTCGCAGCCCGCGCCGTCGATGCGCTCCTCAGCCTCGTCATGGTGGGCTGGGTGACCGTCCTCGCGATCTTCGCTATCTTCGCGCTCGTCATCGCTGGCGGCGGCTGGTTCTGGCTCACCAACCTGTCCGATAAGGTCTCCCCCGAGGCCTTGAGCATCGGCAACAGTAACGGGGGTACCACCGTCAGCGCAGCAGCCGCAGTGAACGCCTACGACGGCGGCAACGGCGTCCCCACAGTCGCCGCATCCCCCAGCCAAATCGGCCCCGCCATACTCGCGAACGCCAAGTACGCCATGGCGAACCTCCCCGCACAGGGCTACTACTCCTACGACTGGGGAGGCCGCGGCCCCAGCGGCTACGACTGCTCCGGCTGGGTCAGCGCCCTACTCCTCATGTCCGGATGGACCATGGACGACTCCGGCAACCCCGTACAGCTCGGAGCCGACCAGGACCGCATCGTCGTCGGACAGTCATCCTCCGCGCAGGTCACCAGCCTCCTATCAGCCAACAGCGCCTTCTTCGCCACCCACGCCACCCCCTACAACGGCGACGAATCAGTCCTCACCCCCGGCGACATCATCACGGGCCCCGGCCACGTCGCCATCTACGTCGGTGACGGGTGGATCGTCCACGCCTCCGACTACGGTGCAACAGGCCTCAACGTCTCCCCCGACGAGTCCTCCGCAGCGACCCACGACGTCGGCTTTCAGAAGGGCTACCTCAACCAGTGGGTGACCGGCTACGTCCACTTCGGATAACACGCGCCCCACATACCAGCCTTTACCGTCAAAAACACAGTAAAATAGGCATATGAACGAACGAAGCGATATGCGTCCACGGGTGGGGGATGAGTCAATCTCCATCCCCTTGACGCTCGACAAGCCGCAAGTGAACGGCAAAGAGCGGTGGCGCAACCGCCTCTACATGGCAGCAGGCGCGGGCGCAATCGCCCTCTTCCTGGACGTTGCATACATGATCGGCTCAGGCGCGGGCCTCGGAGCCAAACTGATCGTCTGCATCGTCCTCATCCCATCAGTTGCGTCATTCATCATCCGGCGCTTCATCCTCGAGGAACGCGAGTTCCGAGCCGACATCATGGAGCAACTCGCCAACGACTACCGGATGGCGCTCAGCAACCTCTGGGGCATCTACCGCATCGAAAGCACGCCTCCCTACGTCTGCTACTTCAAGACCGGCGGACGCATGGGAATCTTCATCCACGCAAACAAAGGCTCCAAAGTCGGCAACGACACACCCCAGGCGGTCTTCGACCACTACGAGGGCTACGCGTACGCGATGCGCGAAGCCGGCAGACGCGGCATCATGGTCGCCCACATCGACTACATGGGCAGCATCGGCAAAGACGAGCGCATTGAAGGACTCAACGAAGACCTTGCTAACACCGAGAACTCCTCGCTGCGCAACGACGTGCTACGCCCCACCTACGAAAACCTCGCAGCCCTCCAGGAACACGCCACCACCCCCGGCGACGTGTTCCTTCTAGCCACCACCAAAGGCACCGGCAACTACGAGGACTTGCACGAGGCGGCAATTGCTTTCAAGGCTGCGCTATGTGGGAATGCGAACTGGGCATCAGCCTCGTACATGCCCCCGCGCGAGATCGGGGCCCTCGCGAAGAAGTACTTCGCGCTCCTGACGTTCTCCGCGTCCGACGCGATCCGTCAATCCACGGGCCAGGTCAACTACAGGCGCTTCCTGCACCCCACGCGCATCATCCACGCCGACGGCACCACCACCCCGATCCAGTAACGGGGCACTCGAAAGGTTAAGAAGCATGAAGAAAGCCATGAATATCGCGCTCATCGTTGATAGAGCATCCGCAGACGCACTCCTCCGCAGCGTCCGCAACCAGGTCGATTCAAACTCCTACGATGTGTTCAACTCCGTCGCAGAACTGAATGGACGCTACTCCAGCACCGACGCGAGTGGCATCAACATCGATCGCCTCATCATCTTCGATGGCGAGGCCATGCTTGGCACCGGCAGCGATATGGACAACAACCTCCAGGACCTCAACATGTTCCTCGGCAAGGCCGAAAAGACCGAGAGCGTTGCCCTCGTGAAGAAGGTGCGCGAGGACCGAATCAGCCAGTATCGAGCAAACGTCAACCACCCGCACAGCCTCGTCATTCCGCTGTCAGATAGGCTTGAGGCTTCCTTCCTCGCGGACCTCCTCACGCTGCCACTCAAGGACATCGCCGACACCTACACCGACACGCACATCACATCCCCCACGATAAGCTCGCAGCCCATCAGCGACGACCGCACCTACAGTGCCGCCAGTGCAATCCCCGACGGCCTCCTTAGCCTCGGCGCAGCAGGCTCAAGCCACGCGGACACCGGCTTCTTCGACGACGAAAACCTCACCGTCGAAGACCGCCTCATCACTTGCCCCCCACCTCAGCTACGCGACTTCCACCCGCTCAGCGCGCACGCCCCGCAGCTCACCCCATCGGCAAACCCAGACATGCCGATCTTCCGCACCGGGGCCCGCGTCAACGCCGTCCTATCCGCTGACAGCCAGCAGACAGCCATCTACAGTGCCGCGCTCGCGGATTCCTACGCTCAGAGCGGGCACACCGTCCTTTATATCGATCTCCAGTCAGGCGATCACCCGATCCTCGCGTTCCTGGAGAACCCTGACGGTTTTGCAGCCACCGACCCGTCTATGAAGGGGAGTTCACCGTTCCTCGACGGTGGCATTTACTTCATGTCGAATGGGGCGACAGAGGACAAAAACACGAACCTCGACGACCTCGAGGCCGTCATCCCATTCATCCCCCATTTCGACTACACGGTCGTTGATCTACCCCTTGAGGCAACAGGCAAGACAGAGGCATTCCTGAATGCCCTCAACGATGCGCACCCCACCCAGGTGCACTTCCTGGCCCCGCAGGATTCGCCCGAGGGATTCGCGACCCTCCTGAACACGATCTACGACTCCGACCAGATCAGCAACAAGTTCTGCCGCCTGCTCTCCAAGACTGCATGGCTGCACCCAGGCGGCGCGAACCCGCACACCCTCAACTTCCTCACTAAGGTCGCCTCCCGCATCGTGTGGGACCGTGACCCGTTCACCCGCCAGATCGAAGCCCTCACAGGACCACAACAGTGAAAGCCCTCATCTCCAAGACGATTCAGCCAGACAGGTTCCCTGACTGGCTCATCGCCGCATCTGTCAAAGACTTCCTCGCGACGGCACCGAGCGCGCTGACCGTCGAAGCCGTCGTCATCCACGACACAGAGGAAGACGCTCCTGAAGCGATCGCCGCCCTCAAGGATCCACGCCTACAAGACGCGCAGCTTGTCTACATCAACGACGAGCCAGACACGGCACTCGCCATGGCCATCACCGGGCTAAACGGCACGATCTACGCGGACTCCTACCTCCTCGAAAGCCCTGACATCCTCGAGGGCATCCTGACGTCGGGGACCGACCTTATGCTCGCCGACGACGTATCCGGTGACAAGAACATCCTCCGAGCATTCCATGAATCAGTCAGCGAGGGGAAGAATCTACCGAGCGCTACCCTCAAGATCGTCGCCAAGTCCTCATCCAACGTCGTCGCAGCATACGAGCGCTCCGAAGAAGAACGCCGTGAGCAAGCAGAGGTGTCTGTCGGGATCCTCAGCGACATGAACAACAGCCTCGCAGACCTCAAGACGTATGCGCATAACTCCAAGGCGGCGCTCGCAGCAGCTCAAGCTCAACTCCAGAGCGCTCACGCGGGGGGAAACGCGGGCCTGCGCATCATGAACTTCCCCCCGGTTAACTACCAAGGGAACAAGCCCATCTACCGGGTCAAGGACCTCGGCCACATGAAGTACCTGACCAGCTTCATGCTCGGACTCCGAGACTACCTCCAGGATAGACTCAACATGCGGCCCCGCCTCATCTTCATTGAGTCCCCCTCCGAGGTAACCCGCACACACTATCGAGAGTTCACCTGGGTTGACGACTCCATGTCCGACGGTGACCCCGCGCTGCACGCCCCTGTGGTCTTCACGAGCAAGCCCACCGCGGCGCTCCTCCTTGATAAGCTCATCAAGGACAATCGCTACAACGCGGTCGTCTGCGTGGACCGTACAGTACACAGTCACTCGCACATGCTGATCGGCAACGCGTCGCGCACGGTGTACGCAGCGAACGGCCTCAGCTCCGTCGCAGGCTACGTCAATTTCCCACTGGAACGACTCATCACTTCGCATACCCGCTACTCGGGCACACTCACCTACGTGCCCATGTTCACCCAGTACCCAGACAACAGCAACCGCCGAGTCAGCGCCTACGCCCAGCTGACCAGCCAGTACGAAGCCCTCATGGAGGGTTTCGGCAGCGCGGCCACCCGCTCATAAGGAAACAGACGCAACCATGACCACGGCAGTAACGAAGAAGAAGACCAACCCGATCGTGCGCCTCCTTTTCGGGGGACGCATCCACGAACCCGGACGCCCCAAGAAAGTGGGCCGCTGGGATCTCATGAACAGGATCGCCTGGTACCACCTATGGGCCGACGTGTTCACGACGAACACTCAGATGCGGGACTCGCGCACATTCCCAGAGCGCGACTACAACCTCTACACGAACAACCGAGCTATCTTTTCCGGCAAGGACAACCTCGTCGTCTTCCTGTCCTTCGACGGGTACGACACTACGCTCCCCATGCAGTTCCGCGCCGAGCTGCGCAAGTTCCTCCACCCCACGATGCGTATGTTTTTCACGGACTACAGTATCCCCACTACGATCGACTGGAAAGATCCCAAACTCGAGGCACTCCTGCGCAATTACAAGAACACTGCTGAGGAAAACAAGAGCCTCGACGACAACGCATTTGAGTATCAGAAGTACTCCGCAGACCTCGCACGCGACCAGTGGCGCGAAGAGAGCGTCATTTACCTCTCCAACGCAACAAGTGCCAAGCGCAAGCTCGAGTTCTTCGAGTACCGATGCCATGCAATCGTCATGGGCATCCGCGGCGAAGACTTCGACGAATCACTCGAAAAGATCGAGCATTTTTGCGCACGCTACGGCGTCACCGTCAACCGCGTCGTCCAGCACCTCGCCGACTTCACCGCCGCGTTCTCCCCGCTCAGCATGGACCACAGCCGCAAGTTTTTCGGACGCGTCGGAAAGAACGTGTTCTCCGACGAGATCATCGCCCGCTTCACCGGCTACGACCAGGGCCGTATCGGCACACACGGCTCCTACATCGCCCGCGACGTGAACTCCGGCTACCCGATCCTCTACAAGTTCCGTGAGAACGACGTGGACGCGGAAAACTTCGTCGTCATCGCTGAAACGGGTGGCGGCAAGTCCTTCTTCGTGAAGAACATCCTCAACGAGCTCATGAAGTACTCCCGAGTCCGACTCACCATCAACGACGTGGAAGGCGACGAGTACACGCCTCTCGTCAGCTTCTACGCCAACCACGACTCCTGCCTCATCCTCAACATGGCTGAAGGCCAGGGCAGCTACTTCGACCCCGTTGAGATCATGAGCTCCGGCGACCTCGCAATCGACGTAGAAAACGGCACGCATGGCCTAGCTGTGAACTACACGCTCTCCTACCTCAGCGCCCTCATGGGATCCCACCTCCACACCTACCAGTGGGCCGAAAGCATCCTCAAGAACGCCATCAGCGTCGTCTACCGCAACGCAGGCGTGCTAAGCGACGACGAGCACGCATACACCTGGAAGAACAGCAAAGGCCTCACCCTCCACCACGTCTACCAGGTCATCAAGGACAGCCACGAAGCACTACGCACCGGAGCAGCTAAAGACGACTACCGTGCCAGCGACGAGGACTACATCAAGTCCCTCACGTTCGTGCGCGCCCAGCTCGCCGAGTACTTCGAGCCTAACGGCTCCCGCGCCAGCGTCTTCTCCAACCGAGTCTCCACTGAAGACGTAGCCAACGCCCGCGTCGTCCTGTGCTCTTTCGGCATGAAGTCGAAGGCCACCGTTATGGTGGATGACGTGCAGCTTCGTCTCTCTCAGCTGTCCGCAGCGTCAATTCACCACGTGCGTTCCCTGACCTGCAAGCGCGAGGGTAAGTTCAATCTCACCGTGTGGGAAGAGCTTCAGCGTTGGGCCGCTTTCCCTAGCGCTGCTGGCATCCTTGGTACCGCTATCACGGGTGGCCGCAAGATGGGCGACATCAACCTCATCATCAGCAACGAACCGTCAATGTTCTTGGAAGCAGGGTCGAAGCTTAAGATCTTCGAGAACATCCAGTCGGTCGCTATCGGCACGATCCGCGACGCGAGCGTTCGCAACGAACTCGCGAAAAGACTCAGTATCGAATACCTCAAGGACGAACTCACGCTACTTGCCACAGCAAATAGCAAGACATCCGAAGATGGCCCCGAATCATCCTACAAGCGCGCGTTCGTTATCAAGCTGTCCACCGGAGAGGTTACCCTGGGAAAGGTAGTGCTCCCCGACGGTATCGCACAGTCCGAACTGTTCAAGACCGGCTCTGTCGAAGCAGTCGAGGACACCGCCATTGAGGAGACCTCGAGCGCAGCAACAGTGTTCCAGGATCCCGACGACGTCCAACGCCAGATCGACAATCTCCTTCAACAGGGGCCACCGCTACGCCGACGCTCGCGACGCGCACAACAGGCCGCCGTCGAGCCGCCAGTAGAAGTAGCGCCCGAATCGGATGGCTGGGATTTCTCGGCCCTCCTTAACTAACCAGCTAGATAACAACGGAGACAAGAAATGAAGGTTACTGCCTCCCCCTCTGGCCAGCAGCGCCCACCACAGCGCCCGCAGGCACCCACGTCAGCCCCCCGACCCGCGCCGCGCCCACAGCAGTCCGTAGTGGCCGGCAACATGGGTGACGAGGATGAAGACCTCACCTTTTTTGAGCGGGTCATCAGGTTCGTGCGCACCAAGTGGAAGATCATCCTCCCCGTCACCCTCGTCCTCGTCATCGCCGTGGTCTACTGGTTCTCGCACTCAGCATCATCCGCGCGCGCGAATGAAGAGAGAGTCCGCGCCCTCGCGCAGTCCGGCTCCTCCCCATCCGCGTCCGAGTCTGTGGGCCCCGACGGCGTTGACCAGCTCCTCATGAACCAGCAGCCCAGCCTACGGGAGAAGTACGGCACCCCGAAGCCTGGGTTCATCTGGGACGTGGACGGCACCCTCCTGTCCCTGGGCAACCCCGACACTCCGCCCGACGAGGTTGCTTACGCCTACCTGCGTGCTCTGAACACGTTGGACTTCACCACCGCCGAAGCGAGCTCGCGTCGATCGTCCGTTACGACGACCTACGCGGACTTCTTCGACACCGACACGGCAGCGAGCACCGACTACAAGGACCAGTACCAGCGCGACCGCTACCGCCTCGGCCTCCTGTCCCTACAGGTCCAGTCCGTCACCCGCGGCGCGAACTTCTCCACCGACAAGCAGGTCTACACGGTGCGAGCCAAGATGCTCGACTTCACCAACAAGACGTTCTGGACCAAAGACCGCGACACGATCTTCCAGAACCTCCGCGACTACAACAAGGGCGAGAGCGACACGAGCAAGGGCGACCAGTACGTCTACACGTACGTCACCAACTCCTACCAGCAGGCCGTCGATCACCTCCAAACCACCGGCCCGCAAGAAGGCGACGCTCCCATGCGTGACGTGACGTTCGACCTCACCGTCCAGCGCTACCCCGCACAGAACAGCGGGTGGCTCGTCTCCATCGACAAGGATCTGGACAACCTCCTACGCAACACCGACGGCGTTGACGTGGCAACCTACATCCGAGAGCAGTACAAGGACTCAAGCCGATGATCTGGTCCATTCTCACCATGCTATTGATTCTGAGCAACGTCGCAGTCCACTCCCTCAAAGACCTCGACGAGAAGTACCGCAACGGCTTCCACGCGATCTCCTGCATCGTCGCAGTCGTCGCCTTCGTCATCGCTCTCATCACAGTCCGCTAACTCACAGAAAGGCCTAACGGTTATGGCCATCCCCACCAACGGCGACGACGCGCTCGCACGCTTCAACGCCCGCAACCAGGAACCTGAGTTCGCGCCCGGCATGGGTGACGACTCAGTTTGGGGCATGGACTCCGGACCCTCCAGCGCCCCTGCTCTGGATCCCTTCGGTAGTTCGTCGCGCTCATCCTCCTTCGACAGCCCGTTCGGCGGCGGCAGTAAGGACCCCTTCGGGTCCTCCCGCTCCGGTTTCGGTTCGTCTTCCCCGTCGCCGTTCGGAGGCCCATCCAACGACCCGTTCTCCCCGTCCTTTGGCCAGCAGGGTCCGCCGCCCGCGTCCTTCGGCCAGCAGGGACAGCAGCCGCAGACGGCATCCGAGGCGATCAGCCAGGCTGCGCAGCAGGCGGCGTCGAAAGCTGGCCGCAACTCCTACGAGTTCACGAAGGCCGCTGTTGTTGCAGCGAAGAGCCACACGGCGGCGTCGGTGAGTGGTATGGGCGCTACAACCATGAAGACCAGCGGCGTTATCTCAGTGGCGGGCGCGGGCATGTGGTTCCTGTCGAACTTCCTTCCAGCGTTCACTGTCGGCTACTACATTCTGGTCGGTGCAGCCGTCTCCGCCCTCGTCGGTATCGCGACCTTTGCCGGTGGTTACCTCATCGACCAGAAAGACGACGTGCGCGAGCAGCTACGCCGCCCAGACCCCGAGCCGGATCCGGAACCCGTCGCTGATCCGCAGCCCCTTCCCGTGTTCGACGAGCCGGAACCCGCGAGCGCCCCAGCCCCCGAGCCTGAGCCTGAAGCGGACGGGTGGGACTGGAACGACCTCATCCCCGACGAGGAACCCGTTGAGGACGTGGACTACGACTCCCTCGAGTCCGACCTCGAGAACCTGGACATGAAGAAGGGCACCCAGACCCGCCAGTTCATCTACGAGACCCTAACGAAGGGCCTGCCGTCGATCAGCCCTAAGTTCGCAGATATGCGCAACATCCGTGAAGGCAGCGCAGAGTGGGCGATCTGGGCTGAGCTCATCCGCGATGCAGCCAAGCAGGTCGGCACCCGCGAGGATCTCCTCCCAGACCTCAAGGACGCCTCCGAGAACCCCTTCATGTTCAAGCTGACGATCAGCCGCACCCCCCGCATGAAGACCCAGGCAATCGCCGATGAGGTCGCCAACATCTACAAGTACGACGACAATGGCAACCTCGAATACCCCAACGCCTACGCAACCAGTGCCGAGTCCGGGTCCCGCGCGTTCACCAGCATCTACAAGGGGACGAAGATCGACATGATCTCCCTCGCGGACATGTACGCATCGTCCACCGACGCGCAGAAGTTCGTGCGCGACCCCAAGAACGAGATGCCCGTCGTTATCGGCACCACCGGCGACGGCAAGGTCGAGTACGTGGACCTCCTCAAGGCACCTGCCATCGTCGTCTCCGGTGAACCTCGAAGCGGTAAGTCGTGGATCGTTAAGCTCATCCTCAACCAGATGTGCGCCTACATGAGTCCCAACGACCTGCACCTGTACATCGGTGATCCGAAGAACCAGATCAGCGAGTACGCCAACTACAACCTGCCGCACGTGCGCCGCAAGGAGTACACCGTGGACTCGGTGATCGACATGCTCCGTTACCTCGTCAACACCGAAGCCCCACGCCGCAAGAACATCATGCGGCAGTACGGGTACGTCAACGTCCTCGAGTTCCGACGCGACCACCCCGAAGTCGCATTCCCATTCCTGTACGTCGTCCTCGACGAGATGATGTCCCTCGCCAACGCCATGGGCAAGGAAGACGCTCGCGAGTACCGTGAGCTCATCGAGCGGTTCGTGTCCGAGTTCCCGGCCCTGGGTATGCGCGCCATCTTCATCCCCCACCGCGTGAAGAACGACGTGATCCCCAAGAGCGTGTCCGAGCTGATCTCCGTGCGCATCACTGCGAAGTCAGCCAGCGACGCGAGCGCCGCCGAAAACCTTGGCCTGAACTCGGCCAGCGAGTTCCCCTACAAGCTCTCCAACGCCGGCGACGTGGCGGTACGTATCGCCGACATCAACGACGGCGTACCCACGTACCTTCGAGCAGCAGTCCTCGCCCCCGACACGAAGGGCATGGAACGCCTCGAGTCCTACATTGGCCGCTACTGGGACAAGCTCGACCCCGCGCGTCCCGCCGAAGAACCAGCCGCACCTGCAACCCCGCCAGCCGCCGATCGCTGGCAGCGTTACGCAGCCCCGTTCGGACGTCCAGAAGAACCCGCACCAGCACCCGCACCAGCACCCGCGCTGGCACCCACGTCGGCACCGGAGCCTGCGCCGGCACCTCGTAAGACCGGGGGGAAGCGCCGTAGGAGCTCAGCAGCACTGTTCTCGCGCGTCAAGGACAGGAACATGATGGACGAAACCCGCGAGGAGGGAGGTCCTTCAATCCGCGGCGCGTTCAGAGACAAGGCCCCAGAAGAGACTGCGGACGTCGTGGACACCATCCTGGAAAAGCCTGCTGTTGTCGAAGCACACGATACGCCAGAACCAGACACGCGCGATGAGCGGACTGGCGACAAGTGGGAGGTCGTGGAAGAGCCACCGGCGCTGACTCCCGAGGAACCTGCGTTGACTCCCGAGGAAAGCACCAACCTCGACAACGAGTCCTTCTGGGACACACTCTAGGAGGCGCGAATCATGATCCTGGACATCGACCCCGACGTCGCACAACAGCTCCAAGCCGCCCAAACCACCTACCACCAGAACCGGGTGATCGGCACCGGCGACTACGAAGCCATCATGCAGGAGATGTTCGACGAGTTCGAGCAGACAGAACGAGAGCAAGGCTTCGCGTTCCTCTCCCACCCGCGCCCCATCACTCCGGCCACACGCTCGGAGTACATCGAGCCCCTACGACGAATCCAAGGCGAAGCACCCCTGACCGGTGATGCCCTCACGGCTCTCGTCAGCAGCTTCCCCGACTCCGAACTGGAGGCCATGAGTGTTGATCCTAACCGTCAACGGCCAGCGCCAAGTGCTCCCAACCGGAAGGCCACCCGCAGCCGTGTCGCCCAGACCAAAGCGACGAGCAGCAAGACCCCTCGCCGTGACGCTAGCAGCGATCGCCGTCGTCGCGCTCAGCAAGCCCCACAGAGCGCCGCAGGGCGCGCCAAAGGCCCAGTGGTAGCGGCGAAGCCTGTTCGCGCCACACACGCGCCTACAGGGGCCGTCACGGACTCCGTGTACGAGGCTCCCGCCACCATCAGCGAGTTCCTACGCGCCCACCCCGGCGCAACCTATGAGGACACCATCCGATACTTCCCCCGCGCCGCCGTCGAAAAGCAGATCCGCGTCGGCAACATCGTCAGCAGACAAGGACGGCTCTACCTATGATGACACCCGAGATCACGCGCGTGAAGATCACCCACATCCCCGACGACACGGCACGCGGGTTCCTCTGCGAAGCAGCCGCCTACATCGGCGACTTCCTCGTCATCACGGACATGCGCCTCATCAGAGAACCCGACGCGACCTACAGCCTCCGAATGCCCTCACAGTACAACCCCTCCAAAGGGCGACGCTACGAGGTCTACCACCCCATCAACCGAGACTTCTACACCGCCCTACGCGACAGCATCGTCGCCGCATACGAAAGCACGAAAGGCGCTCGCCCATGACGCACTGGTTCACCAGCGACCTACACCTCGGCCACGAGAACGTCGCCCTCGTGCACCGTGGAGCGCGCAGCGTCGAACAGCACGACCAGTTGATCGTCAGCAACCTCCTGCGCTGCCTCCAATCCGGGGATGACCTCTACGTCCTCGGTGACCTCTCGCTCGGCAGAAAGCGCGACATCGATCATGCTGTCGCGCTCCTAGCCCCAGTGTCCAAGCGTGTCGGCTACAGGCACATGCACCTCATCCGCGGCAACCACGATCCGAACGTCCGGTGGGCGACGCTACGCCTCGCAGAAGTGTTCTCCACGATCACTGACACGATGGTCCTCCAGGTCGCTGACATGCCGCCACTCATCCTGTCGCACTACCCGTCCACACAGGTCGCCAACACGGTCGCCCACACAGGCGTCCCCGCCGGCTGCTCATCCAACGCCTTCGACCCGAAAGTCCTCTACAGCAACTCACTCACCCGCGACGAGACGCACATCCTCCTCTACGGCCACACCCACGACCAAACGCCCACCCGCCCCGAATGGGGATGCTTCGACGTCAACGTCGGAGTAGATGCATGGGCATATAAGCCAGTCAGCCTCGACCATATCCGCGCTCGCATCAACCTCTGAAAGGAACCCGCGCATGACCACCACTCTCACACCCCTTACGCCAAACCGACTCGCCCACATGAACGCCACAGCGAACCGTGCCTACGAGATCGCCACAACCATCTTCGGGAAGACCGAGGATCGGGCACGTGAGCTCTACATCTTTGGGCTCCTGCACGACGTGGGCTACGCTTTCGACCCAGCTGACCACGCCCACGCGGGCGGCAGAGTCCTTGCCGACCTCGGGTTCACGACGGATGCCGTCTACGACCACGGAGACCCGACTGTCGGCGTCATGGATGATGAGCTCCTGATCGTCAATGCCGCCGATATGACGACCTCACCGACCGGCGCGCCCATGCGCATGGAGGACCGCCTCCGCGACATCGGAGAACGCTACGGGGCCGACAGCCCGCATCTCGCGTGTGCACGCGCAGTCGCCGACCGCATCAAGCACGAGCTCGTCAAGCGAGGCCTACCGACGTCCTGGCTCTGACATCGCAGACCCCCAAACCCCCTGCTGACACCCGCGCTGGGAACGGCAGGGGGTTTCCCATATCATAAACGTGTCCACAGTGGGCCATTCCCCGTGTTTTTGCCCAAAAATGCGATAAACTATAAGGGTAACAACAATCCATAGGAAGGAGTGAGCCGGTGCCCCTCATCACCGAGGTCGCCAAACGCCTACACAGCGTCGCCCCCAAGCTCGCATCAGCACTCCCCGCGCAGTGCCCGCGATGCGAGTGGCCCCTCGCGTCCAGGATCGACCTCACGCTCATCACCTGCGTGAACCCGCGCTGCCCCGCGAAGGTTGAGGAGTACGCCTACCACGCTGTTCAGGGGATCGGTGCTACGACCGTCAGCCCTGATGACGTGCACAGGTACGTCGAACAGGCTAAGACCCGCAACCCGCTCTCGATCCTCGATGCGCAGGCAGGGGAGTCTCTCTATGAAGGTGCGGACCCCGCGCTCGCGGACGACATCAGCGAAGCTGTCGCGGCAGCGGACCTGACGCCGGCTGAGTTCGTCGCCCTCCCGCATCTGCCTCACGTTGGTCGCGATGAAGCTGAAGCGCTATTCGCTGACGACGTGCCACTCGAGCGATCGTACAAGCCCATCAAGGACGGTGGCGTGCCCTACATGCAGGCCCGCCTCGCGATCCCCAACGACACAGTGTCCCTACACGCCGGGCGCGTGTACGAAACACTCCTCGAGTTCGAGGCGGACATCGTGGCGGCCTGGAATCAACTGGAGAAGAAGTGACCACCCCACGTAAGTCCCCCCGCAATCTCATCAGCGTTTACACGAACGCTGCCGGGCACACGTGCGTCGCCCTGTTCGTCAAGGGCGTTAAGGAACCCGTTTGGTGGCGCACCTACCGCCCTTCCGACGCGGAGAACGTCAGCCGCACCGGGGAACTCCTCAAGAAGCTGACACTCGCCCTCCCGGTACTGGCGAAGAAGGTCCAGTACCCGGTCATCTTCCAGGTGCGTTCCCCCATCATCGCGCGCATCCTCTGGGAGGGGCATCAGCCTGAGAAGTACCGGAACCTGATCCGGCCCCTCATGTGGCAGGGCATCGACCGCCTTCCCCAGCCCGTCGTCGAGGTGACGATCAGGGCCAACCCGAAGGCTAAGGCGCTTCTCAATGCGCCGCGTGAGCTAGAAGAGTACGTCAGCATTATGCCTGACGAAACCAACACAGAAAGGTAACAAATACCATGTCAACCCCAATCAAGCAGCTAGGAGCTGCACTCAAGGGCTTCTACACACAGGCCCTTGACTTCGACACGCCCATGAACAGGCGTGATTACTGGACGGTTGCCGGCTTCTACGCCGCCACGACGGCAGTCGTCTGGTACTTCTGGACAACTGCCGTCGTCTTCATCATGACGACGAACGGAAGCATCTTCCGCACCCGGCAGGAGTCGATCATGACCGCTGTCCCGTGGCTGATCGGTTTCTCCATCTGGCTTCTTATCCAGACGTTCCCGTTCCTCGCCGCAACAAGTCGCAGGCTCGTTGACGCGGGCTACAACTGGGCGCTCATGTTCCTGCTCGGGGTCCCCGGCGTGAACCTGTTCGTCCTCGCTGCGTGCGCGCGCCCCACGGCCACCAACGCTACTTCGGCGATCGGAGAATGACATGGAGCAGGATGCGTCCGTCTACAGCCTGGACTGGTTGAAGGATTTCCTACGCGAGCAGCGCCTCGCGCAAATCTCGAAGAGCGCAGCGTGAAGTACTTCCCTCGCGTGCGTCGCCCCAGCCACCACCAGGTCTGGGGCCTCTTCGCAGACATCGACACCATCGCCAAACATGTTGACGTGCCAACCGTCGAGATCGTCACCAGCTTCCTGGCGAACCCAGACAAGGCCGTGAAGCTCAACGCTGCGGCCTACTCGCGTACCGTCGCAGTCAACGCTGGACACAGGCAGCGCAGCATGTGGCGGCGCGACATCCCACTCTTGACCGATCACGCCAGCGACGGCAGCCCACTCGCCGTCACAGCATACGGGCTCACAGAGCACGAACTCATCAGCCGAGTCCCCGAAGCGTACAAGCCCGATCGTCATTTCGGCATCTACGACGAGGACGCGGAACTCGCCCGCGAAATACAGGCCCTCACTGAACAGTACGAGCGTGAAGGCGTGAACCTGACCGTCATGATTGAGAATGCGTTCATTCACCCGGCGGCAGCAAACAACCTCTGGGTGTTCATCAGCAGGCACCCCGAGCATCGAGGACTCATCACCCGCTACCTGGGAGCCGTCAACGCTCCAGAAAGAGACAAGCTATGAGGCTCCCCCGCAGCCCCTACAAGCGCGCAGAAGCCGCCATCGACTCCTGGGACTATGAGAGCGAAGAAGGGCAAGAGAAGGCACGCACAGCCGCAGCGCTCACGATCCCTGTAGCCCTCCTCATCCTCGTCGTCGTCATCGTCGCTATCGTGATGCACCTGGCCGGCGCGTTCGACCCTGAGCGCGACGCATACCAGGAAGCACAATCCCACGTCGAAGACATCACCCGCCGGTCAGAACGAGGCCTCGACAAGACCCGCACCGACAAGCCGGCCAACGGTGACACAACCGCGTGGACGCTGTTCCCATCCCTCCCCGACGGCGCAGCCTGGAACACCAGCAACGTCGCCTACCACGACACCTGCCTCTCACAACGCAAGCAGGTCCAAGACGCGCTCACCAGCCGCTACCAGTACCTCAAGACCGGCATCTACCCCGTCGCCTACGCGCCCACACTCACCGACACCCCCACTGACTGCCCCGCAAGCCTCAACGGGTACGTGTTCCTCTCTGACGGCGCAACACCCGTCCTCTACGTCGCCCACATGAACGCCGGAACCCCCGACGCGGACAACGTGACGAATATGGTCACCGCCAACGCCTCCATGGCCGCGTGGGAGGCCATGTTCCGCAGCCGCGACGCGGACAATCACCTCCAGGTCCGTAACCTCCCCGACGGGTGGGACATGACGGCCCTCATCTACCCGTGGAGCCAGACACCCGCCACGCCTGTCGCGTCCATGTTCGACCTCGCCACCCTCGGCGCATCCCCGACCCTCTACGTCGCCGGCTACCGCACCCCCAGCCAGCCCGACGACAACTACCAAGCAGCGTGGGCGGCAGCAACCGCCAGCAGCTCCGGCCCCAACCACACGCCCCCGCCCGTGGTCGTCCTCGACGCAGCCCAGGCGAAGCCCCTCCTAAACGGCCAAACCACCTGGTTTACGACGCTCCACAAGTAAACCAGATAGAAAGGACATGCCCACATGCTGCGCAACGTCATGATCGACACCAGCGTTGGCCCTCTTGTAGGTGTCACCAACGGGAACGGGGTCGTCTACGTCAACGGCACCCCGCACGCGCTCGCCATCTACAGTTACGACAAGGTGACCATCCCGTGCGTCATCCCTCCGTCGGGCACCGTCGTCCGAGTCCCCGACGAATATCAGCCACTACCGGAAATGATCCCCGGCATCCCTGAGACACTGAACATCAACCACCCGGACCAGTGCGTCGGCCTCCCGAACCCGATTCCTGGCGTGTTCATCATCGTGTCTCGCGTCGCCGCCGAAGCACTCAAGATCTACCACCGCCCAGACATCCGAGTCCCCGGCGAACCCATCCGTAACCAGAGCGGCATCCAGATCGGAGCAGTCGGCATCTCACACTACGCCTGAAAGGAACCCCCATGTACCCCAACCACATCCCCCACAATTATCTTCCGCTCGAAGAACTCCTCAACGTCAAAGTACAGAGAGGCTACAGCAATAACCCGCAGCGAGCAGGCATCCAATGGGAAGGCCACGACGCGAAGCCCGAAACCGACGTCCGAATCCTGGACGCCTCCTACAGTTTCATTCTGACGTGGACGGACCTATTCAAGATCGGCACCCCACGCGACCTCGGCCTCACCGACCTCCTCTCCGAGTGTTTCGACCCCGGCAAGCAGTACTCGTACTACATGGACTTTGCGGACCCGAACTCGGTGATCATCACCGAAAAAGGAAGCATTAATGCGCTCATGGTTAACCTCGACGGCTCCATCGTTCATGCGCCCGACATGCGCAAGATCATCAATGACTTCCATGTCATCGACGACTACGAGATGACGTACGCGCCGTTCAAGAAAGCAGGTGCCGTAGACGGTCGGGCGAACGCTGCAATCTTCGTCTCTCCCGACACCCTCTCTGTCTCACACCTGCGCGCAATCCTCACAGAGGACGCCTCTGTCATGGGGCTTCTCATCTCCCAGATCCGCGACTACCACACCCTCCAGCTGGGCTACGACGACACCTCAGCCTGGCTCAGCCACTCTGGGAAACGCCCCCACACACGCACCAACCCCACAGGCCTCTACATCAACAAGGCCCGCTCGAGCGTCCTCCTCACAATTGGCCCCAACGGCGAAGGAGAATGCCCCGCATACACAGGAGAGCACGCCCGACCCACGCGCTGGGCTGAAAGCATCCTCAACTACGGCCTCGAACGGGCCATCAACGGCCAATACGGAAACAGGTACCCACGATGAGCAACACCAAAGACACTGAGATCCCCTACGTGGACGCAGCAGCACTCGCCCCCTACTGGCGCGAAAACACGCCCATCTGGGAAGGCGACCCCACCAAGACCTACACCTGGTGGTGCATCAACGCCCACACGTTCAGGACCACAGCCGTGAACGCCTACAAGATCGTCCTCGAACGAGGGCAGCTCATGTGCCAGGCCTGCATCGACGGCCTCCCCGTCCCGCCCGCGTCGTTCGACTCCATGGGCTACAGCGTGGGAGCGTGGTGACTCATGGCTGGCTACGCCGATGATTTCTCGATGAGCAACAACGCCATCGACGCATACGACCGCGGCCTGCGCCCCCGCTCCAAGTGGACCAAGGCTGACATCTTGGACGCGCTCCCCGCGAACGCTCGAACGTACCTACAGCTCGACGAGTACCCGCTCGAGTTCCTGCGAGAGTACTTCCTCGAGGTCGAAGAGTGGCACCACACCTCGAAGCACTACAACCGCACGGACTTCTGCCGCCCCAGCATCGCCCACTGGTCCACCAGCACGCCAGAGGACGTACAAAACCTCTACATTGTCTGGCTGCAACGCCAGAAGAAAGCCCAAGCAATGAAAACCACAGACACACGCAAGGTTCGCGTTACCTACACGCACTGGATCGACAAGCACACCCACAAGACCGTCACCGAGTACGCGCTCGTTCGCGGATCCTGGATCTACACGCAAAGCGGTCTACGCAAACGCGCCGACGGCACCAACATCCGCGTTGATGAGACCTACAAGCGCGCCCCCAGAGGGACAGCACAGATCTTCCAGGAGATCGAACGCCGCATGAACGGCGGTGGAGCAAACGGCGCGAAAGCAGGCGCACAGCCAGTAGATGACTACTACGCGAACAAGGTCCGACACCACTTGCAGAACAAGCTGCGTATGACTGACGCGGACCCTGCTCCTGTAACCGCTTGGGCCGAGGCCGTTGGTGGGGCATCCAAAGCAGAAAAGCGCGTACTTGAGCGCCGCAACATCGAGCATCATGGCGTACTGGTTGATGGAGACGGGACGATCTGCGGATACACGGAATCTGCGCCAAGCGTGGACGAGCTAGGGCGCGTGACGTGGGATTCATACACACTCACCCCCGAGACGTGTACGGCAGCTGGTGTGCCTCCCACTCGGCGTGTAAGCGTTGGGCGCGGCTATTGGTTCTCCCACCCGAACCTTGCGGGCGGAAAGACGCTCGCTCACGTGACATTCCCGGAAGTCGGTCTGGGTTCTGCGCGTGACGAGCAGGGGCGGATCAAGCGTTGACAGTGTGCGTGACGGTGCGTCGGCTTAGGGATGAGCGACAGGAAGATTCGATTACGCCCATCTTGTCGGCGCGCCTATGCTCCCCACCCCCCCCCGCAGGAGCTATACAGGTAGCATCCACGTACCAACGAAGAAAGGAAGGGCCAAAGAACATGACGAAGCACGAGCTCGTCGCACCACCGATCGGAACCATCTACCGGCTAAGCCACATGAGGCACTACACGCGCCTACGCGAGGACGAGTACTGGCAGGTCGAACGCCGCACCGAAAAAACCGTGTGGCTACGCCAACTCGTCACCAACACCGCAGGAGAACCCATGCTCGGCATGATCCGCACGGACGTTCCTCTACGTCAGTGCCGAGTCCTCCAAGATGCGTGCCTGTGCATCCACAAGGGCGTGTACGCGGACCTGTACAACGACATCTACCGGCCCGGCCAGTAGAAGAGGGAGCTACGAAACCATGCCTCCTCACATCAGGAACCGGTTCACTCTCCCCCCAGTGGGGACGATCTACTGGTCCCCGGTAGCTGAGCGCGCTTGGAAGGTCGTAAAGCGCACCGAGAAGACTCTCTGGCTCCAAGAACTCGAAGTCACTCACTCGAGAACCGCGCCGCCGACGATCAGCCGCTCAACCCTGATCGGAGACCCCATCATGCGCCGCATCGACAACACGGGCCACATCCGACCAGACGCAACCACCACGCTCCACCCAACCAGGGATATCGTGCACAAGCCCGGATAGGAACCTCTCATGGACAAACCCAAACCCCTCATGCCGGTTGAAGCGATCGTCCGCATGTGCGATCCGCGTGAGGGCATCTACTACTACGAAGTTGTGCGCAGCGCACCGAAAACAATCTGGCTGCGCCAAGTGACAACCACCGAAGCGTTTGTCCTGCGCACCTTTGACTTCGCTCGCATCCCCGTTCAGGGAGGCTTCGTTAACGACACCATCATCCCCTGCCGCCTCCACAAGGACGGCAAGCTCTACATTCGGGGCCACCAGGTGCGCCGATATCGCGGCGAAGTCCATGACCCCCGATACGACACCTAAACACCTAAGACCAACGAAAGGAAGACTCCAATGACTACCACACCGCCACAGGTCATGCCCGTTGGCACCATTCTCCAAATGGGCGGCCTGTTCTACGAGGTTGTCCGCGCGACGGACAAGACGGTTTGGGTCCAGGAACTCCAAACAAGAGCAGGGAGAACCCCCAGTGGCTCTTTCTCCACTGTTCCCGTCCGAGGGGCCTACGAGAGCGATAAGAAGTGGAGGTGCCGCTACAGGCTCACCGACGGCTTCGTCAAGATCGGCATCTACAGATGCTACCCCTACACGGGTTTTGCCTGGTAGACCTCGCGATCCCCGATGCAATAGCTAGCACACAACGAAAGGACGCCACCAATGGCTACCGTGACCCCTACCACCCAGCTCATGCCTGTCGGCACTATCCTCCGAGCAGGTGGCCTGTTCTACGAGGTTGTCCGCGCGACAGCCAAGACAATCTGGGTTCAGGAACTCGAAACTGACATGTTCCGAGGTACCGGCGGGATCTGGCATACACTCCCCGTCAGAGGAACCTACGCGAGCGATAAGAAACTGATGCGCAGACAAAGCCCCATCGACCGATCCATCCATTTTGGCGTCCACAACGCCTACATCTACCAAGGCTCCGTGAGGGAACGTAATGGCGTGTAGCTGTTAGCTCCAGACAAGCGGGGTCTTGAGTGGACTGGTTAGTCGTTTGGCGTGTATGATCGGTCTGGCGGTGACCCCTTGGGTTCCTTCCGCTTTCTGGGTTATGGGCCGGCCTGAACCTCTCCGTGTGGGTTTGGGCCGGTCCTGTTTTTGTCTCTCCCCCTTCCTCCCCTCATGTGATCCACTTAACCAATTTGGTATATAAACACGCTTGCGCACAAGATAAAACCGACTAAACTACCAATCAACACCAGAAAGCAAAGAAGGAGAAGCAAATGCGGCAAGCATACGCATTCGTAACAGGAGCCCTCACAAGCGCCCTCCTACTCATCGCCCTCCTCATCCACCTGACCGCCGTTGGTGATGGAGGCGCGTGGGACTACTGGCTCGGCGTCTCCTTCGGCGTTGTCGGCGTCGCATTCGTTATCGCCAGTGCGACATGGATTTCAGTGGGGAGCCGCCAGAATGCCCACCGCTGACATCCGCGAAGTTGCGGAAGCCACGACGTACACCGTCATTATCGGGGTCGGCCTCCTTGACCAGGAGATCGCCTGGCGTTACGACCGGGCCCCGCTCACCCCCGCAGCTATCGACGCTGAACGAACGATCCTCGGCATGTACTCGGACGCGGAACTCGACGGCGACCCCCTGCGTTCCCCCGCAGACCTCATCATCCTCATGGGGGCTGCGGCAACTGTCCTGCGCGCCGAGACCACGGCTCTCGCAGGAGAAGGCCACTACCAGGCGCTCACGCGGGCACTCAACGCCTACAAGGCCGGCAACGGCAGTGCCGACGACTGGAACACGTGGCGCACACCCACTGCAACGCCAGAAGCGCGCATCGACGCGCTCGTGCGCATCATGGCCCACACCCAAGCACTACTCAATCATCGGTAATAGGAGAACACATGTACAAGCCAGAAATCAGCAAGAATCATGCTGCGCCTCACGATCTCATCGAGCGCTGGAATAAAGCTTGTGACGAAACGTACATCGCGAGCGGGCGTGACAAGTTTTGGATGACTCATCGTGCCGCAGAAGCACTCGCACAGTGGTACGAAACCCAATTCAGGAAGAACCGTACTTTCAAGTACGAAGAACGTATGCGCTACTGGCGCATGGTAGCTGCAAAGGAACTGGATAAGACTGCGGGGCAGTCAACCAACGGTGTTTTCCATACACACCCAGCATGGCTGTCACGAAGGGATGAATACACAATGTGTCTACGCCGCAGCCCCAATCTAAAGGAAAGGCTGAAAGGTTTTCTCATGCTGGCTTACGGCCAACAGGTATTCTTCGGCCTTACTGGCGGGGCTTTGCTTGTTCTGTCGCCTGTCATCATGCTGTTCATCATCAACCCTCAGTAATTCGGACGACCGCGCGACTAGGACACCAACAAGAAACACTAGGGCCTGTAGGCCAGCAAGGAAGGAACAGCATGAGCAATAACGAATACATCGACCAGGTTGCATCCCGCCTGTCGGAAAGCGTGCTGAACCTCGCGAAGGTTGGCTACGCTGACCAGTTCATCGCCGAGGGTATCGAAGCGTACCGATGTGGGGGACAACTAGTCTATGAGGTTGCCAGCACGCTCCCTCTTGTCCGTGAGAATCGTCAGGAGTTTACGGCGTACTTTGACGATCCGAGCGGGCGGATCGTAGAGCCTATTTTCCGTCGCTTTGACTACGAGACGCAGCGGAACCTCTCGCGACTAGCACGCGATTACTTCCAGGCTGTTGGCAGGTTCGAGAAATGTGTACAGGAGGGAGTTTGCCTAGGGGAGAAGATTCGAGAGTGGGGTGCAGCTCTCGCGCTTGTTGCTGAACTGCAACGCATCCTCCACCGCCCCGACGAGACAGGGACAACCCTGCTGAAGCTGCATGAAAAAGGCAAGCTTAATCTCTTTGTTGACCCGAACAGAGGCCCTGAATGGCGGTTCCTAGATGACTGGGAGAGTCAACGAGATGCGGCGGCGAATGGTGCTAAGGCAGAAGCTCAACGTGCGATTAGTGCAACTATGCAGCATTTCGATTTCGATGTGGAAGCCATCAGGTTGATGCTCATGCGGTGTTTCGGCAAGTCCATGAGCGCCTGTATGGGGAAGCCGGGCGATCACTACTGCAACTACAGGCTGAGCACCTCGTCTCTCTCCTCAACATGGGATATCGAGAAGGAGCTGAAGAGCCTCCTCAACGACGTCGAGCAACAAATGAGCGTGATGAAGGAAGCGTACGACGCTGTCAACAGCTCTTCACGATCGCTTTTGGTTGAGACTCTGGCCGCCCAGACGAACCTGCTCGATCAGCTGCGCCGCTAATCAGCTACACGAATGAACAAGAAGGATCCACCTATGGACAACTACATGGACTCCACGAGCCCCGAGTACGTGCGTCGTATGGCTGCGTCGCTCGATGCAAAGTGGGAGGCCCTAGCCCCTTACGTCACGCCGGGTGTGCGCGTCCTCGACTACGGGTGCGGTATGCCCGTCCAGGGCGGTATCCGTGAGCGCGTCGAAGCCGCTGGCGGCGTGTACGAGTGCCACGACATCAGCGCCACAGTCGAAGCGGCCATGCGCAGCGAAGGTGCAACCTTCCGCACGAAGGAAGACCTCCAAGAGCGGGCAGGCACCTACGACGTGGTGTTCCTGTCCAGTGTCGTGCACGAGATCCTGGGAGAGCGCAACGGAAACAGCTTGAAGGAGCTTGAATTGATCCGACAGCTGGTTGCGCCTAGCGGTGTGCTCGTCATCCGCGACTGGTCAGGGGCGAGGTTCCAGGTGGATGAGTTCAGCAACTTGAAGTCCCTCAATGTAGTTTCCGTAGACGCGATGCGTGAAGTCCTCACCTGGGTTGGGGCACTCGCGATCAACAAGATCATCTATTTCATGGGCGGAAACAACTACTCCATGAACTGGGACAGCCTCAAGATCTACGCTGACCCGGCCAGCCTCTACGAGATTGCCTTCCACTCCGTGTGGGGACTCGGCAGTCTCCCTCGCGAGTCCACAGAGTCCTACAGCGGGACGCGCTCCATGCTCAACAGTGCTATCAATCGGTGGGGCGAGTACGCGCTAGAGCGCGAGTACGACGAGTGGGACGAATCCTACCTTGAGCACTTCCAGTGGCTCTACGACATCGACCGCCTGCCGTGGCCGACGAAGACGGTCCTCGTCCTGCGCCGCACTAAGTAGCCGCGGTACCAACACAGCAACGCTCATTCAGTGAGCACGAAACCAACCAGACAAGGAGGAAGCGATGTACCACATCGCTGTAGAAGCGCGCCTCACCGGTCCCGCAGCGGGGATGCAGGCTGCGCGGCAGATGGTTGCAGGATATGCCGACAGTCTGCCGGAGCCTCAGCGTCAGACACTTCTACGAAACGAGGCGCACATCTCCCTCGAGCTCGCTCTCGCAAAGGTCGTCATGAACGGCGGCGAAGGTATCGCAGGAGGGACGACTCAGGCCAGTGGCCACATCGTTAAGGGCGCGACTATGAGTGCTGGCGATACGCTGAGCAAGGAAGCGCTGCGTCCTCTCGCACGCCTCGCTCAGAGCATCCTCGCGTCTACTGGCTGCACGTTGGATGTGGCGATTACGCAGGTGTACGGGTCTGGGCCATACACGGTCAGTCACGTCGTGACGCATACGATCCACCCGTCTGTGGAGAAGCGTCACCGCACGCTCAAGGTGAGTGTCCTGACCCCGCCTACTCTCGGGCTGGAGGGCTGACATGGAAGCGGCAAACGGGAGCTTCTACGTTACGTTGTGGGACCGCCACACGGAGGGCCACATCAACGTGCGCGATGAAGGCGCTATGCGGGAGTTCCTTGAGGACTGGTTCCAGGACATCCTCCACAAGGACGCTCACGCGCGCCACTGCATCGACACCCTCGAGGAGTGGGCGCAGTCCCCACGCTTCGAGAAAACTCCCGAAGTCGTCGCCGCGGAAAACTACCTCGAGGTGGCCGCCCAGAAGCGCCTCGTGCGCCCGTCAGTCCTCGTGGCGCTCCCACGGGAGCCGTCCCGCGCAGACATCCACCTCATCACCGTCGCCGACAGTGAGGAAGCCGTGCAAGAGGCGTGTAGGGTCTTCGGGCAGGATGAGGCCACGTCATGCCTGTCCTACATCGAAGCCATAGACGGGGGCAAAACCATGCACAGGGTGCGCGAAGCCGCCAGGCGGGAAGACGACAAGCTCACGGCCCTCAGTGTCATCTTCGACGGCTTCGCCCGCACCCACCAGGCCGCACACGAGGAACACGAGCTGCGCCTCCAAGCCGTCCGCGAAGCGCGCCTCCTCCCTCCTCCGGTCATCAAGGCACTGCGTGAAGCGTCAGCCACTCCCATGGCCGTGTGGGCCGACATCACGGGCGCGGGCTCCACGCGCGACGCAGAACTGTGGGAGAGGGGGAAAGCCACTCCGTCGCCCCAGTCATGCGAACGCATGTGGGCGCACTGGCACGCCTGGGTCCGCGCCAACGCACCACTGTTGGGCATCCCCGAAACCAGCGTCGAAACGGCCATCACCCAACCGCCGCTCCTACTACCCGCCACAACGCCCGCGCGAACACTCACACAGTACGCGCTCATGCTGCGTGGACAACGCTTCGCCCTCCACCCCGGCACTTAACGTTGATTCCACGTCAGACCCCATAGAGTAGAAGCAAACCGAAAGGAAACACCATGTCAACACCAGTTTTTGTGCCGTTAAGGAAACAAAAGGTTCTTTAAGGGAAGAGCTCCTGACGCGCGGCTACATCATTGCATTTTTCATTAGCCATAGTAAATACAAGTTTCGCTTCTGCTTTTCGGAGGAAGAAGTGGAAGCGGAGCATAAAGCGGCGAGGCAGATGTATGAAAGGCTTGGCAAATATGGGTACAGCAAAATGTATTTTGGGTACGTTCCTGAAGTTCCCTACCTGCCACACACAAGCCAGCGTGGCAGTACCGATAGCGCTGAAGAGTTTCTTATCATTCGCTATCTAGCCATCGATTATGGGAATAATGGCCGACCATCTCCAGAAGATTGGTACCCCGATAGAGCAGGGCTAAACGAGTGGCGCGCATCCCTGACAAATGCAGACGTGACGATCCGGTATCTATCACAAGGCCAATATACACTAGGGTTCAATTGTGATTACGGTCTCTTCATTCTTGCCAAGGAACATGGTGAATGGGTCTGGCCGAACAAGGCGCAACTGAACCTGGCGTATCAATCCATCGTTAAGGCGAACATCCCAGAAAAGGATGTCGTCATTCACATCAAGCCCGCCAACACACACGGGGGCGGGCTGACAAAAGAAAAGGCAATGAGGAAGCTCTTCCCGGAAGCGCGCATCATCGAAGAAAAGTGGGATAACGCCTATAACTGCGCGCTTTCTGCGACTAGTCCTGTAGATCCAGACAATGAGCGCCGTAAGATTGCTCGCACGATCCGCGAGATAGGCGAGGCCAACCCTCCCATAGGGGGGAAAAAAGATCTGCTACCTGCCGAGTCATTCAACTACCCGTTTGAGGAGGTTTTGTCGTGGTTGCGGACCTACGTGGATGCCGGTTACCCGGTGATCTTCAAGGACGAGGCCGCACGCTACATCATTGAGAGCATGGTCGCGTACCTCAAGCGCCCCGAGGGCGAGACCGGCATCTTTAACTTCCAAGAAAACAAACTGTCTGACGAGGCCAGTGTCCTCATCCGAATGGATAGAGATACAATTGAGGAGGTTGCGGTTACAGTAGGCTGTGATTGTGTGGCACTGAGCTCCGATGTCTACAGGCGGGGGTATAAGGACCCCCTCTACTGGAATGCGTCCGGACTCTACACGGGTCGTAAAGAGAGGTTGTTTAACTCGTTCGTTGATGATGTACGCGCGTCGAAGGAGCCCGTGCTCTACTTCGTTGCCGGTAGTGATAACCGGACGCGGAAGTCCCTGGTGGATGGGCGTGAGCTCTTGGCGACGTCCCTGACACCGGCAGACATTCTCTACCTCGCATACCAGCATGGAATGAACATGCCTGCCATGGTTGTGGAGAAGGCCCTACCAGGCCAGCGAGGCCTCCTCGTGAGAACCAACATCACCAAGTAACC
>FLSH01003803.1_pt1 | contig 65844 bp, 52 predicted proteins | sample 1550441 | NCBI WGS metagenome assembly FLSH01 (sample SAMEA4031756, study PRJEB14383) | metagenome | biome: human; feature: oral; material: saliva | place: Philippines | collected 2014 | reverse complement strand
AGCATTACGAAGACATACTTAACTTTTATATTAACAGATCTACAAACGCTGCTGCGGAATCCTTCAATGCAAAAATAAAACTATTTAGGGCTAACTTAAGAGGAGTTGTAGATAAAAGTTTCTTTCTTTTTAGGCTTGCCAAAATATATGCCTATCCCCACTAAATATCTACTGTCCCTGGATAACCCCGAAACTATCAGATGTTCCTCACTTCCTAAGTCTATTCTAACTTCTTTCTAACGGCATATACCCTTCGTATCAACAATGTTCTTTTATGTAATCACTGTCTAATAAGATTACTATTAAGCCTTAACACTATATGTGCGGAGCCTTAACACAACACGTGCGGGGGCTTTGTACGTTCGTTGAAGATGGGTGCGAGCCTTGTTATTGACATCATTTTTAGATAAAGACGATGATGACTTTATATAAAGACAATGGTGAAAACCCTCTCGAAAAAGCCCATCATAGTTATCACCAACACCTCTCACGTAGCATATCATCACCACCTAATATCCACCACCTACCACCCAAGTGATCATCATCACCTAACATCCAACACCTATCACCCATCACCCTACAATATTTCACGTGCTATCCACGCACAAGCCTCAGCATCAGCGAGGGCGTGATGGTGGTCGGTTAGTTCATAGCCACAGGCAGAAGAAACCGTATGTAACTGATGGTTGGGAAGGTGAGGGAGCTTCCGACGTGCAGCCTTCAGTGTATCAAGAAACTCATAATCAGGGTAATCCATTTGGTAGGTATAGAAGGATGCCTTCAGACAAGATTTGTCGAAAGATGCATTATGGGCTACAAGTGGTAAGCCTTCAATCATAGGCTCTATCTGCTTCCATACCTCACAGAATACGGGTGCACCGTCAGTATCTGCACACGTAAGCCCATGCACCTGCGTACATCGCCAATGATAGTAATTCGGTTCGGGCTGTATAAGTGAATAGAAGCTATCAACAATCTCTCCTCCTCTTACTATCACCACGCCCACCGAGCATACACTACACCGTTCAAAGTTAGCTGTCTCAAAGTCAATCGCTGCAAAGTCCTGCATAGTTTCTCTATAAATTTGTTGGTCGTTTGCTACATCTTAAATCTATAGATGAGGCTCTATGTTTGTTTAGACAAAGTCTTTTTGTTCATTCTTGACAACCATAATAGTCATAGTACATATCCCATAAGGTATCGGAAAAGCCCCAACCACATTGTGTTGAATTAAGCATACTTTCAATTCTCTGTCTGAAATGTTCCTCAAGGTTATGGTCGGAAATATGCTTCAAGGCTTTCTCAAAATTCGTTTCTAATGTAGTATAATACTGTTCCCACATATCACCGAATGTCATTGTGTACTCACATCCCAACTCTATATAGTAAAGCATTAGATCTCCAAGACTGATGGCATTAGCTTTCAACTTCTTGAAATCAGAGATTGCCTTGCGGCAAGTTGCAAATGAAGGCTTGTCTGAAAAGCCCCGATCAGGGAAGAATTCGTTGCGAATAATCTTTTTATACTTTTCCAATGCAGCGCTATAATCAGGTGTAAGATACATTTCCAGATACATCTTCGCTTCTGCACTCGCATCATACAGACTCAACACAAGGTTCATTACGTCTTCCTTAGGTAGTACTGCCAGATGCTTCTTTAGTTTTAATTTTGTCATAATAAGTTTTTTCTCATATTAAGTAATTATAAGTATTATAAAGTTCTTATGTGCAAAGATATAACTTTTCAATGAGAAATAAGGATTTGACTTAAAATGCTTTCTTGATTAATTCAAACGTTACTTCAAAAAAGCAACACGCTGGATAACTGTCTTAGAAAGATAGCTGATTGGAAGTGAAACAACGTAACTAATTACTATCAGAACAATATAAATGACTAACGGATACTTGAAACCGTAAATAAAATCATGGAATATATGATAACAGAAGAAAGAGTGAGTTAGCCACATAACCATAGACTGTTTACCCATTGCCATAAGAAATTGTTTCGCAATACCATTAAAACTTAAGTGCAATAACAGGAATATATAAGAAAATTCAAATATATACGCAGTAGCTGCACTTGAAATGAAACAGTTTATTACTACTAAAGTAATTAAAATAGCAAAAGTAACTATCTTGTGTGTATGTAAGAATGAAATATAGCCTTTTCCTTTTTCAACTTGTCGATGGAATACTGCTCCAATAACAAAAGAGAATAATACATTAAAGTATGTGATGACGTAGGCGTACCATTCTGTATATAATTTGTTTACGGCTATATATCTACTGGTTATATAGCAGCTTATCATATATAAAACCCACGTAATAATAATGCTTTTTACACAGCCTAATTTGTCTATACACCTGAAAATCCATACAGATGTAAGCGAAAGTAATGCATAAGGAAATAAGAACCAAGTTTCAGAGTTATAGCTATTACTTATACTCGTAAAATTCAATATTATATTCGAAAAACTTCCTGGATATTTTTCTGGTCTTACAAATGAACCTATACTAACAAAAATCAACAAAATAATCCAATAATGGATGTATAGTTTTAAAAGTCTACGCTCTTGTCCATTGATAGATAATTTGCCTCGATAGTAAGTGTAGCTAAGTCCGTAACCGCTCAGCATTAAGAATATACCCACAGGGTTACATGCTTTGCTGATAATATGAACAAGGGGAGTGTTGCCAATGAAAAGCAAAGGCTCACAAACTTCAGTCAGGTTAGAACCATTAAATAAGTGAAGGAATAACATCATTAGGATAGCTACACCTTTTAAAATGGTCGTCTGTTCTTTTGTCATTGCATTAAAACGTTTTAATGCGATGCTTTATACTCAAATTACGAAAGTTAAAGCCAAGTACCTACATGAAAAACGTGGACGTTTTCATCCACGTTCAGAGGTACTTGGCGGAAACCTACAACAAGAGATGAGAGACGCCCACGATATCGTGGACGTTCACTAATCCATTCATTCTTGTTGTTCATTCTACCGCCAAGTTTCCTGAACGTTATTGAATAAATAGCAAACGCTAAATTATTAACCCACAAAATAGGACTGCGTACACACTTGCACAGCAAGTCCGACTGCAAAGTTACAACTTTATTTCTATTCTTTTAACTTGATAACGAGTTATTTCCAATCTTTTTCTTACTTTTGCAGAAGAAGCATCTACTGCTATAAAAATACTTTCTATGGAGGCAAATAATTACACACCAAGTTTAGATAAATATCAAGTTCCTGTTGTTGAGGCAAGTCAGGGATATCATCTTGTGCTGGCATCACCGGGATGTGGTAAGACACATATCCTCGCAGAGAGGATAAGATACGCACGAGAAAGGGGTGTGAAGTATGAGGATATGCTCTGTCTTACGTTCACCAACCGTGCTGCAAGAGAGATGACCAACCGTATTCAGAAGGTTGTGGGAGGTGATTTCTCCGAACTGATGGTGGGTAATGTGCATCGTTTTTGTTCTAAGTTCCTCTTTGAACAGGGACGTATACCAGCCGATTCTGCCATTATTGACGACGAAGAGGCGGTGAGTATTATCGCTGATTACCGCAACGAAGATGAAGAAGGAGTGACAAGAGACTTCAACCGATACAAAGGTTATCAGACGATTATCTTCTTTCAGCATTTCATCTATCAGATGGAACACCAGCATCCATGGAAGTATTACCTCCATCCAGAGAGTTTCACGGATGATGATCGAGAAGCTGTAAAGCATATTTGTGCCTCACAAAAGATTGAATATGACGAGCAGGCGGTAGTGAATATCTATCATCATGCACAGGAATACATGGACGAGGCGAATGCACCCGGGCTTGACGGAAAGACAGCGGATAGGATTCGTGTACTCCTTTGGAAGATGTATTACGCTAATTGTTATGCCCGATATAAGGAGGAGAATCACCTCTTTGACTTCGAAGACTTACTCCTCTATACTTATGATATCTATCGTTCTGACCCTACCTGCAAGCGTTATCCATGGATACAGGTCGATGAAGTGCAGGATCTAAACGGTATGCAGCTTGCTATCATCGACTTACTGACAGCAGAAGATAACCCGATGGTGATGTACTTAGGCGACGAACAGCAGGCTATCTTCTCTTTTATGGGAGCGAAAGTGGAAACACTGACCCTCTTGAAGATGCGCTGTAAGGGTAATATACATCATCTGCAGCGCAACCACCGTTCGCCAAAATACTTGCTCGATGTCTTCAATGACTATGCAGAAAAGCAACTGAAGATAGACCGCGAACTACTTCCTCTTTCCGATAATGACACTAAGGCTACGTCGGGAGACTTGAGAATCATACATAGTAGTACGATAGAAGCTGAACACAAGGATATTACCACTGAGGCACTCTCCCTTTACGAGCAGAACAAGGAGGAGCGTACAGCCGTCATCGTTAGTGCTAATTCGGATGCTGATCGTATCAGTGAAGCTATGACGGAAGCAGGGCTGACCCACTTTAAGGTGTCTGGTCGCGACCTCTTCGATACACCAGATGTCAAGCTATTGTTGGCACACTTGAGTGTACTCTCTAATGAACATAATTCTATAGCGTGGACACGTATCATGAAAGGGGTGCGTGCCTTCCCTTCTCATGCCCTTGCTCGCCGATTTAATTGGAAGCTAAAGCAGTTGGCACTGTCGCCATCCGACTTCCTTCTCTACCCCGAAAGCTGTTATACTGCAGAGTTTCTTCGTGCCTACAACGAGGAAGAAATCGTTGTCTTCGATACTGAAACAACGGGCTTGAATGTCTTTCAAGATGACATTATAGAGATTGCTGCTATCCGAATCAAGGGTGGGGAAGTGGTTGGCGAACCGCTTGACCTCTACATAGAGACCGATAAACCGATTCTACCAATGCTCGGAGATAAGGAGAATCCGATGTATGCTATCTATCATGAGAAGATGTCTACTGGCGAATTACTCTCTCCTTCTGATGCCTTACGACGTTTCCTTGCCTACGTTGGGACCAGTCCTATCCTTGCTCATAACGCCAACTACGATTACAACATATTGGACAATAATCTGCAACGTTACTGCAATGATACAATGCAGGCACATGATATTCGTTGCTTTGACTCGCTCAAACTGATAAGACTATTGGCTCCGAGCCTTCATTCTTATAAGTTGGAAAGCCTTCTCGAAACCTTCCATTTGGCAGGTGTTAATAGTCATCAGGCAATTGATGATGTGAAGGCAACGGTCAGTCTTGTGCGCCTCTGTGCTGAGAAAGCACGTGAGAAGCAAGCGCAGCAAGTGGCTTTCATCCATCATCCGAAGGTGAAACCCTTTGCCAATGTGCTGCGTAGCAATTATGGGGAATGCTATCGAGAGGCTGTCAACCGACTCTATAAGCTATCAACCGACCATGAACCAGTCCTTGTCAGCGAGCTCTCTGCTGCTTATAATGCCTTTCGTTCAGATGGTTTAATCAATGATATTCCCCGATTAGACTATATCCTCCGTTATCTCCGGATAGACATGCTGACGGATGAGACGGTAGCTAATGCCCTTGCACCACAGCTCTCGCAGTACATAATGGATATTAATACGCTGAAGGAAGCCGACTTCTGTAACAGTAAGAGTATTCTTGAGCGTATCTATGTGACGACCGTTCACAAGGCAAAGGGACTGGAATTTGATAATGTTATCATCTTTGATGCAGCCGATGGACGTTACCCGAACGCCTATAACAAGACGAAACAGCAGGACGAGGAGGACGCTCGTAAGTTCTATGTAGCCATGTCACGTGCTAAACGTAGGCTGTTCATCGCCTATGCCCTGCAGATGGTCGACCGCCATGGAAGGGTTTTCAATCGTGAATTAACACCCCTAATGGATAGTATTCAAAAGTATTTTAATTAGGATTCAGCTATATCAAACAACTGATATAAAATAAGAAAGTAACAGATGAAACGATACATTTTGTCTATCATTTGTTTTAAAAAAGAAATAATTTGTATCTTTGTAGCGTTAGCATGAAATGTTAGATAGGTAAAGAAAAGATATAAGCTAAATCTTTCTTGTATTCATAAACAAATAAAATTAGGATAATATGACAAAAGAAAAGTTCTTCACCTCTATGGGATGGATTGGTATGGTAACATCAGTGTTAATGTATGTTTTCTATTTTCCACAGATAGAGAACAACTTAGCAGGGCAGAAGGGAACCTTCATTCAGCCATTTATGGCAGGTGTAAACTGTACCTTATGGGTTGCTTACGGATTGTTCAAAGAGAAGCGTGACTGGCCTTTGGCGATTGCTAACACACCGGGTATCATCTTTGGTTTTGTAGCTGCTTTCACTGCATTGTAAGTTCAAAACAATATAAAATAAGCGTCCTCTTCATTCTTTCGGGTGAAGAGGATTTTTCTTTTATGGCTGAAAATCAGTAGAAAGACATTGTCGTATGCAAAACTTTTACTATCTTTGGCATAGCTAATAGCACCTCTTTTCGAACACTACAAACGAACAACAACGATGCGTATGAAACAATATCAAACAGCTCTAACACTGCTCTTTCTCTCCTTTCTGCTGACTTCCTGCAAGACAAAGACAGCTGAAGTGCAGAAGGATTCGGGTGTGGCAGCAGGTCGTTTCCCTGACCAGAGGGAACATCTAAAGGAGTTCAAGGACGACATAGTCATTATGAAATGTGAAGATTACGACTTCAACACGGCTCCAATAGGTATCGGAAATAAGTTCTTTACACTGTTGCGTGGATGGGTATATACCGATGGAGTCCTCTCTCATACCATAACAAGTGAGGGACTGACAGAGGGAATCTTGGTGCAAGACTTCCCCAACAATGAGGACTTAAAGGCGTCTGGCGGCTATTATGTATCAGACAAACCCTATATCAAAATGAATCTTTATCGCACGAAGGATGCCGTTTGGTTTATGAATAAGCGGTATCCCATTGCACGCGAAAATGCTGATAGTATCTTCTCACCATTAATGAAAAGTGCGAATGAGAAGACTGGTTCGGTTTGGATATTTGTAGGGGATATTCCCTTGAAGAGTAAGTAATTGTGACGTATGAAGACGGTTCTAATACTCTTTTCTTGCTTCTTTCTGCTCTCTTGTACGACGAGGACGAGGAAGGCAGAGGCTGTTCATTCTCCATACGACACGGTGTCAGTCTACGTAAAGGACGAAGAAGGACAGAAAATATACAATGTTGTTTCTGAGAAGGCGGTAACAGCTAATGGAGACCCGTTGTTTGGCAAGATAAGAACAGAGGTTCCGAAACAGTTGAATGACAAGGAGTTTGAACTTGCAAAAACCATTGTAAGGAAGTATATTCATAGGCATCAAGCTGATTACCTGCCCTTTGATTCCTATTTTCAGCAATACTTAGGTTATAAGAAAGATGGTGTTTTAATGGCGGATGTTGCTTTATTTTCAGTTTATAGAGTCATCTATCAAAAGGGTGTTGCTGGGATTACTTGTCAAGACTATAGGGTGAAATTCTGGTCTCGGAAAGAACTTGGGAAGGAGACTAAGATGCTTACAATAAACTTGGATAAGGGAGTTGTAGTAAAAATAATAGGAAGATTTTAAACACGTTATACTTATTTTTGGTTCTTCCGAAATATGGAGTGCTCAACTAAGCGTCTTATATAATAGGCACACAGAGTCACGGAGGGGACGGAGGTAAACGCAATGTCACGTAGGTGCCGACGGCACAAAGAGCGACGGAGGTGTAGCCTACAGATTCTTGATAACTTTTGGGATAAATGCTTTGGGCATAAAGTAGCTAAAAAAGTGTGCAAGCAACCTCCGTTGCTCTATGCACCGACGGTGCCTCCGTTACTTTCATTGCTTTGCTTTGATATCCCTCCGTATTCTCCGTCCCTCCGTGTGACATTTCTTCAGAAACCTAACCTTAAGTAGCAAACCTTATCACTCTAAAGTCTTGGAGACCCTCTTTTTTGCCGTACAAAGCTAACTGCTTTCTCCTCGTTCCATGGTAATCCTTTGATAATCAGTATACTATCGTGTAACTCTATGACTTTACAACGGTTGGTATCTTCTTCCTCATAGACTAAAAAAAGAGAGTCGTTCACAAAGTGATAACTATTAAACCACCTGCAAGTATCGCCTATGCCTGGGTCGTATGCAACGGTAGAATCCGTCACTTCAAGGATAGGATACATACCAATGTCTGTCTTTTCCACACCTGCCCAGTTCCCTATGAATTCTTTGGGATAAACGGGTCCATTGTTTCTGCTGCAAGCAACGAGCAAAACTGACAAGAGAATAGAAAGTAAGTAGTATCTCATACCTCACGAATTTAGCAATATCAACAATCAGGATAAGTGCATATGCCCTAAAAGGTTGACCAAAACAGAATTTTAGTCTATAGTCCTTTTATGCTATAAACGCCATTACCACCATAAAATTGTTTAGTAGAATGGTTTTTTTTTGATGATTGCAAATGTTGCAAAACACTCTTCCGAGATTTGAAATTTGTTTACATAATGAGCGTGTTTTGAGGCTTTAAAAGGCGATAAAACGAGCTAAAAGGTTGCCTTTGTAAGTTACAAAGAATCAGCGAGTTGCATAGTCGTGTTTCAAAAGGTGCTTAGTAAGGCTTCAAAAGGGCGTTACTTGGACCTCAAAAGGGCATCTTTTGCAAGCTAAAAGGGCGTTAATTGGAAGCTAATTTACGCCCTTTTCGTTTGCAGTCTTAGAATATTCTTTACAATAACCCATATTTTTACAAGAGCTATAGAGAATTTAAAAGGCAGAAGTATGCGAAAATCAATCGTTCTCCTGTTACCCTGTCTACAATAAACTCGTTAACTCGTCTACTCGTTACCTTTTCTACCAAATAATCGTTCTCCTGTTACTCTGTCTTTCATTTACTCTGTCTACAAGCAACTCGTTAACTTGTCTACCAAATAATCGTTCTCCTGTTACTTTGTCTTCAACTTACCCTGTCTACAATTAACTTGTCAACTAAACAAAACCTTATTCTATCTTTTGTTCTTCTTATAACTTACTACCGCCCAAGTTCCCATAAAGAGACCTATTCCCGAGAGGGCAAGCAGCTGATGAGCTATGCTACTGATGTTTCCACCACGGATGAATACTGTACGCATCGCCTCAATGAAGTAGCTCACAGGGTTGATATAAGTGGAAAGATAAGCAAAAGGAGGCATCGAACGTGTCGGAGTGAATAGTCCTGAGAGTAACAGGAGTATGACCATGAAGAACCACATCACGAAGATTGCCTGCTGCATGGTATCGGAGTAATTAGAAATAATCAGTCCAAAGGATGAGAAGAACAGTGCAAGCAACATCGAAAGGAGATAGATGAGGGCTATATTTCCCACAGGGGTGATGTCGTAGAGAAGCCAAGACAACAACAGACAAACCGTCACGATGAAGAAAGCTATCATCCAATAAGGAATCAACTTCGAAAGTATGAAAGTCCATTTGCTTACTGGTGTCACGTTTATCTGTTCAATTGTTCCCTTCTCTTTTTCGCTGACGATGTTAAGTGTTGGTAGGTAACCAGTTATCATCATCATCACCATAGCCAACAGTGCGGGAATCATAAAAACCTTGAAGTTAAGATGTTTATTGTAGAGATAAAGCGTGTCAATCTTTGACTTTATGGCTGTTGTAGAGGGCAAGACATTCGCAGAAACAATCTGAGAAAGGTATCCCGAACCCAAGGCTCCCTTTGTTCCATTGACAGCATTAGCAGCAATCAGGACTTGTGGAACACGTCCTAAGTTTAAATCACGGCTGTAGTTCTGCGGGATAACAACCACGACATCCGCCTCAGAATGTTCTATATTCTTGAGTGCTTGTGCGTAGGTAGGCTGCTGCCCATGGAAGATGAAGTATTTGTTTGCTTCTATCTCGTGTACTAATTGTTGTGAGAGGGTAGAGCGGTCGTTGTCGACAACATCCACAACAATGTTCTTAATCTCCATATTCATTACCCACGGCATAACGCACATAATCATTATCGGGAAAGTAATGATTAGTCTTGGCAGAAAGGAGTTACGACGTATCTGGGTGAATTCCTTTCTTAAAAGATATTTTAGTATCATAGTTTTCTATTCTAATCGTTTGTTAAACTTTGCCAGTGCAAGCGACATCAAGGCTATGAGCATACTTATAAGTACGGTCACTTCAAAGTAAACTTCTTCAATTCCGACACCCATAATCATCAGTTTACGCATCGCACTGATGTAATAACGAGTAGGGATAATGGCTGAGATGTATTGTAATATCTTCGGCATTGACTCTATTGGGAACATCATTCCAGAGAGCATAATGACAGGCATCATTAATAACATCGCTGATATGAGGAGGGCAACGAGTTGTGTCTCGGCTATTGTTGACACAAGGATTCCTAACGATAGCGCTAATAGGATGTAGATAGTTGAAACCACATATATCCAGAACAAGGAACCCTTTATAGGTACGCCTAATACGAAGGACGACATGAGTAAGATGATTGAAAGGATGGTGAAGGCAAGCACAAGATAGGGTACTAACTTCGCAACAATAATCATTAAAGGCTTTGTTGGCGATACAAGCAGTACCTCCATGGTCCCTTTCTCCTTCTCACGGACTATGGAGATAGAGGTCATCATAGCACATACAAGCATCAGCAACGTACCCATAATGGCAGGAACGAAGTTATAAGTAGACTTCATCCGAGGGTTATATAGTAGCTTTGTGTTCACAGCCTTTGCCTCAGTATTGTTGATAACGGCATTGGCATAAGTTGTCCACTGCTGTGCCATGTTGGGGTCTGCGCCATCGACAATGAGTTGATAGCCCAACTTCTTACTTGCAAAATCCTGTGAAAAGACGATTGCCATATCGGCTTTTTGGTCACGGATAGCTTTCTCGGCTTCGTTAGGAGTCGCCACAACCTTTGTCAATGTGAAGTATTCGGAGGCTGCGAGGCGGTCTGCTACTTGCTGAGTGGCATTGTCGGCATTGCTCATTACGACAATAATGCGTACGTTTCGCACATCATTGGTGACGGCAAAACCAAAGAGAAGCATCATTACGATGGGCATACCGAACAGCATCAACATCGCGCGTTTGTCGCGAAGAATATGTTTGGTTTCCTTGATAACAAATGAAAAAAATGGCTTCATCTATAATTGTTTGTTTTAAATGGATAGGTAATCTTAATCTGAACTGCGCTTTGCTTGACGTGCCAGATAGGTGAATACATGGTCCATATCGGGTTGATTGAGCGTCCGCTTTAGTTCGTCGGGTGTCCCCAAAGCCTTTATCTTACCGTCTACCATGATCGAAATACGGTCGCAATACTCAGCTTCATCCATATAGTGTGTGGTCACAAAGACCGTTATCCCTCGCCTTGCAGCATCATAGATAAGCTCCCAAAACTGGCGACGTGTAGCTGGGTCGACACCTCCTGTGGGCTCATCAAGGAACACAATGCCTGGCTCATGGAAGATACTTACGGAGAAAGCAAGCTTTTGTTTCCAGCCTAAAGGTAGGTTAGTTACCAACGTATTGCGGTGCTCTGAGAAGTTTAAACGCTCTAATAAAGCATCTGTTTTACGGCGTATTTCGTCGTCTTTCATACCATAGATACCTGCAAAAAGGCTGATGTTCTCGGCAACGGTGAGGTCATCATAGAGCGAAAACTTCTGACTCATGTAACCGATATGCCGTTTAATCTGTTCATACTCGGTACGAATATCAAAGCCAACAACCCTTCCTGTGCCGCTGGTAGGCTGGTTGAGGCCCGTAAGCATGTGCATAGCCGTGGTCTTTCCGGCTCCGTTAGCACCGAGGAAACCGAAGATTTCGCCCTTCTTCACCGTAAAGGAGATGTCGTCTACAGCGTGGAATGAACCGAAAGTCTTGACAAGATGTTCTACTTCTATGACATTTTCTGCTTCTTTGTTTGTAGCGTTAATTGCCTTATTGTTCGTTGTTCGTTCGATAGCTGGTGGGTTAAAGATATCTTTAAACTCAGTAAGAATATCGTCAGCTGTACCAATTCCTTGTACAACTCCTTCTGAAAGAAAGGCTACTCGCTCGCAACTTCTCACCTCATCGAGGTAAGGTGTAGAGGCAACGATGGTTATATCGCGCTCCTTCAGTTGGCTGAGAATCTCCCAAAACTCCTTGCGGCTGACTGGATCAACACCTGTTGTTGGCTCGTCAAGGAAGAGAACACTTGGCTGATGGACCAATGCACAGCAGAGTGCTAACTTCTGTTTCATACCTCCAGAGAGTGCTCCTGCCTTTCTATCCTTAAATCGTTCGATCTGCGAATAGATAGCTTTGATGGCATCATAGTTCTCTTCTACCGTTGTATTGAAGAGTGTGGCAAAGAAGTGAAGGTTCTCTTCTATCGTCAAATCTTCATAGAGTGAGAATCTTCCAGGCATATAACCGACTCGCTTACGCACCTCTTTCATCTGGCTTACTACGTCAAATCCGTCTACTGTAGCGGTTCCTGTCTTAGGCAAAAGCAGCGAACAAAGGATGCGAAACATTGAAGTCTTGCCAGCTCCGTCAGGTCCGATGAGACCGAATATCTCACCTTTATTCACCGAGAAGCTAACATCCTTCAATGCTTGTACCTTTCCGTAATACTTTGATATGTTGTTTACTTCTATTGCAGTCATCGTTTATTTCTCGCTTTAAAACTTCACTTCGCCATACATTCCAATCTTTGCATAACCATCGTTTTGGAACTGTATCTTGATAGCATAAACCAAGTCGGCACGTTCATCATCAGTGACAATACTCTTTGGCGTGAACTCTGAGCGACTTGATATCCATGTAACGACACCATCATATTGCTTTTTCTCACCTCCACCATAGTCAGCCATCACCTTTACTTTCTGTCCTAACTTGACGTTTTTCAGCTGTTCAGAGGTGATATATGCGCGTAAGTACATACGCTTAGTGTCTGCTATTTTGAACAAAGGTTTGCCTACAGAGACAAATTCACCTCGTTCAACATACTTCTCTAAGACTGTTCCTGTGAGCGGACTCTTCACAAAGGTGTGAGCAATTTGGTCGTCAATCTGGGCTTGTTGATTGCGAACACCCGCCTGCTGTGCGCTTACTCCTGTCTGCTGTGAGCTGATTCCGTCCATTTGAGCAGCCAAACCCTTATTCTGTTCGGCTAAAGATGCATTCTGACTGGCAATCTGTTCCTGTGTAGCAACGAGTTGTTTCTGCAATACTTGTATCTGATAATCAATGTCATCAACCTGTTTACGTGGCACAGCACCGTCTTTTAAGAGTTCAGAAAAGCGTTCACGCTCACGTTGCTGATTAGCAATTTGTTGGCGAATAGATGCCACCTGCTTCTCAAGGTCTAACTGTCTGCTTGCTGTTGCTTGTCTATTTGCTTCTAACTGACGCTTATTTGCCTCGAGCTGACTATGTGTTGCAGTTAGTTGTTCGTTGCTTGTAGCCAATTGTTCACGCTTCAATGTGAGTTGTCGAGCGTCAATCTGACCAACTGTTAGTCCGTTGTTAAGCATCTGTCCTTCAGTAACGTTGAAGCTTACCAGCTGACCATTAGACTCCGCCGATACCGTCACTTCAGTTGCTTCGAATGTTCCTGTAGCATCATAATCCTTCTTATCTTTTCCGCAAGATGCCATGATAAAGGCAAGACTTGCTAATATAACGATCTTCTTCATATCCTTTGTCTGGTTGTTTTTATTCGTTGTTTGTATATTTCAAGTTATACATCTCCTTGAGCATATCAATCTCGTGGATGCTTTGTTGTGTCTTAGCTGCATTCTCATTGTTTATCTCTCGCAGCAAGCTAATGACGTCTATGATTCCGTGAGCAAGTTTTGATTCCGCTGCCTTACGTACGTTCGTACGCAATACGATGATTTCATCGTCGCTTTTCATCATTGTTTGATAGCGACTGATGTTCTCCGATTGTTGTATCTCCTCCAGTTTATTGTTGAAAAGAAATACTTCCCGAGCATTCTCTATCATTTCTCGTTGTGCGCTTAGTCTTGCTTTGTCGTTCTTGTGTGTGTAGAAAGCACTTACATTCCATGACAATTTGATGCCGACGATACCATTAAGACTCCACTTGCGGTTCATCATATCCTCAAACATATTCAGTCCCGGATAGCCGTAAAAGCCTTGTGCAAAAAGTCCTAACTTGGGTCGCAATTGTGTGTCTAAGGCTTTCTCCTTTGCTTCTGTAAGTTCTAATTGACTATTGTATAGGCGCATCTCAGGGCGATTATTTACTGACGAAGCTATCTGGACAGGTGCTGGTTTCTGTGTATTGTTCACCTCGAGTCCACAGAAGACGCTTAACATACGCTGTAACATTAGCTTTTGTTGTTTTAGATTCTCGTTCTGTTGCTCAACACTGAGTCGTTCTGCTCGCACATTGTCGAGGTCGCTTGTAGCAGCCGTACCGCCTTTTACCATGGCAGAAAGCTTTTTCTCACTTGACAGTAGCAGTGTTTTTACATCCTCGTTAAGTTGGATTTGTTCGTTCAGCAACAGCAATGAGAAATACATTTCATTGACACGTCGGCGCACTTGATATAGATTTGTTTCCGTCTGCGCCTCCTGTACTTTTCCCTCTTTCTGTGCAATGTTACGCTGACTGCTAATAGCACCTCCGTCATAGATAGTCTGCTGAAGGTCGATACCTATCTTGTACTGATCCTTACTCAGCCCTTTCATGTTGAGTCCCATCTGCTGATACATACTCTGCATACTCTCTGGCCAAGCCGTAACAGCACTCTGGTAGGTTGCTTGCGCCGATGCCGTGACTTGTGGAAGCCACCCTTTCTGAATGTTCTTAACCGTCAGTTGCGTTGTCTTAGCAATCAACCCATACTGCTTGATAAGAGGATAATTCTTCTCTGCTGCCTGTTGACACTCTTCCAAAGTCTGCGCCCAACTAACGGAAGATAGCATTATTAAGGCAAGGCTTATCATAATCTTCTTCATATTCATATCTTTATTTTAAGCTTATTTACTGTGGTTTAATCCCTTCTTTATCTGAACGATGCAAATATATCCTATCTTTCTTATTATCTGATTATCCAAAGTTTAGATAAAATTGCCTTTTTGTACGATTGGTATTAATATTATTCTTTATTTCATTAGAATAATAGTAAATTTGCAATTAAATCATACAAAAAGGAAATTTTATGAGCACTACGAAAGTTATAAACCATCTTTCGGTAGATAACCTAAATTTAAATGAAGTTCTTAGCCAGCAGGATAAGTTCTTTGTCAATGACGATTTGATTCTTATCTTTAATGGAAATGTACAGCGGATTCCTGTTTTTAGTAAGGAAGAAATCTACCAGATGGTAGAGCCGCGTTTCATCCTTGTGTTGGAAGGTAGTGCAGAGGTCTGTATCAACCTGCAGGATTATCACATTAAGAAAGGAAATGTTATGTTGATACCTGCCGACACAATCGTTGAAGTTGATAATATTTCTGATGATGCTCGTGTGATGGCTATTGTGTTTAGGGATAGTGTTGAGATGTCTGATGAGGTGGTGTATAAAACGTCCCCTGCAGAATTTGACAGATTACTGAGGATGTACTATCTTTTATGGGATGTCGTACACCTTTCTCCTTATCGTCGAAAAACCGTACAATATTTGTCTAAAGCGATTGTTGCTGATGTACAAGAATTAAACGATGTGGTGTCACAAAACGTTCAGAATGAAGGTTCTACACGTACTCAGGAACTCTTTCTTCAATTCAAACGACTAATAAAACAGCATTGTATGCAGGAACGCTCAATCCCTTATTATGCCTCTCAACTGCATGTAACACCGCACCATCTTTCTGCGACGATAAAGAAGGCAAGTGGGCAGAGTGTGATGTATTGGATAAACCGAGCCACCATACAAGAGGCAAAGCTACTGCTGAAAACCAACGGGATGATGGCTTATGAGATTGCAAATCGTATGAATTTCCCCAGTGCTTCTGCTTTCTCTAAGTTTTTTAAACGCGAAACAGGCTTGACACCTCGTGCTTATCAAGAAACTACCTATAGATAAGTAAGATGTTTTGAGTCCGATTTTTCAAAGCTAAAAACATAGAAACGGATTTGAATTTTATTTACAAAATAAATATACTTTTGGGCTTTAAAAGTCGAAAAAACGAGCTAAAAGGCTACCTTTGTAAGTTACATAGAATCAGGCAGTTACCAAATTGCGTTTAAAAAGGTGCTTAGTAAGCTTTCAAAAGGGCGTTACTTGGACCTCAAAAGGGCATCTTTTGCAAGCCAAAAGGGCGTTAATTGGAAGCCAATCTACGCCCCTTTCGTTTGCGGTCTTAGAATTTTATTTACAAAAGTTATTCTTCTTACAAAAGCTATAGAGAATTTAAAAGGCAGAAGGATACGGAAATCAATCTTTTTTCTGTTCCTATGTCTTCAAACGATTCAGCTTTTGCTTTTGGAGTTGCGCTGTCTTTTATTTCACCAGCCTACAAGCAACTTGTTAACTTGTCAACTCGTTACCTTGTCAACAAAAGAAACGTTCTTCTGTTACTCTGTCTTTATATTCCCCCTTCTTTTGTTTCTCTGTTACTTTGTCTTTATTTTATCCTGTCTTTGTTCTTCTGTTACCCTGTCTTAATCTTACTTTGTCTCAAAGTGGTTTAGTCATCTTGTCTACAGCAATAGTGGTAATCATAATTATGAATTTTGAATTATGAATTCTGAATTAGATAATTCATGGTTCTGATTACCTCATGTCTATAAACGAAAAAACCGCAGGACAATGTCCTGCGGCCAATTTCTCTCTTTTTCTGTTCGTTCTCTGATTACTTAACAGAGTCAGCAGCAACTGAATCAGCAGCAACTGAATCAGCGTGTACGCTATCTACCATTGAATCAGCAGCCATTGAGTCTGCTGTAGAGTCAGCGTTCTGAGCTGGCTTAGAGTTACCACCACAAGATGCGAAAGAGATAGCTGCGATAGCTACGAACATTAAAACTAATTTCTTCATTTTCTTTGCTTTTTAAATCTGTAAAACAATCATTTGTTTGTTAAAACGATGCAAAGGTAAGTATTTTTTTTATACGGCAATAATATTTTTAGAACTTTTTTTGTTCTTCTTTTGTAACAAATTCGTAAGCTATTGATAATCAATAGGATATGAATATTAAATAAATGTTAAAGGTTTTAATGTGTGCCTACACAATTTAAAAACCCTTTCTTTTTAGCGGCTTTAGAGCCTTGTTTTAGCGTGTAAAATCTTATTTTCAGTCTTTTTCTTGTTTTTTCTGATGTGTAAACGGGGTTATTTCTTTGGTTTTGTCTTCATTTTACTGTAACTTTGCAAGTTATATGATAGATACAGCAGCATTTCAAGGCAAGACAGCCAAGTTCTATACGTTGGGTTGTAAGCTCAACTTCTCAGAGACAAGTACCTTCGCGCGTACCTTATATAATATGGGCGTGCGTGAAGCGAAGAAGACTGAGCAGGCAGACATATGTCTGATTAATACCTGTTCGGTTACTGAGGTTGCTGACCATAAGTGCCGTCAGATCATCCATCGTATGGTGCGCCAGAACCCAGGTGCTTTCGTAATCGTGACAGGTTGCTATGCTCAGCTTGAGAGTGCAACGGTAGCGAAGATAGAAGGTGTTGACCTTGTGTTGGGTAGTAATGAGAAAGCCGACCTCGTACAGTATCTTAGTGATGCTTGGAACAAGGTCGATACAGCTAAAGAAGAGACGTCAGAGGGAGAGTATCACTCTGTTAAGACGAAGGATATTAAAAGTTTCCAAGCAAGTTGCTCACGTGGTAATCGTACACGCTACTTCCTAAAGGTGCAAGACGGATGTAATTACTTCTGCACTTATTGTACGATTCCTTTTGCTCGTGGATTCTCACGTAACCCGACTATTCAGTCGCTTGTTGCGCAGGCAGAGGAGGCTGCAAGAGAGGGTGGAAAGGAGATTGTATTGACGGGAGTGAATATAGGTGACTTCGGTAAGACCACAGGTGAGAGTTTCTTAGACCTCGTTAAGGCATTAGATAAGGTAGAGGGCATACAGCGATTCCGTATTAGTTCGTTGGAACCCGACTTGATCGATGATGAGTTGATAGCGTATTGTGCAGAGTCACGAGCGTTTATGCCACATTTCCACATCCCACTTCAGAGTGGTTCTGATGAGGTGTTGGAGTTGATGCACCGTCGTTATGACACGGCACTCTTCGCCCGTAAGATAAAACTTATTAAGGAAAAGATGCCCGATGCATTTATTGGTGTCGATGTGATGGTAGGTTCTCGTGGCGAGCGTCCAGAGTATTTTGAGGATTGTTATAACTTCCTTGACTCCCTTCCAGTCACCCAACTCCATGTCTTCCCTTATTCAGAACGTCCAGGAACTGCGGCATTGTCAATCCCTTATGTAGTAGATGACCGTGAGAAAAAGCACCGTGCGCATAAGCTATTGAAGCTCTCTGACGAGAAGACACGTGCCTTCTATGCAGCGCATATAGGGCAGGAAGCAGACGTTCTCTTTGAGAAAGCGGCACGCGGAAAGGCTATGCACGGCTTTACAGATAACTATATTCGTGTGGAACTGTCGCCTGATCAGGCAAAGGAAGAATATGACAACCAGATTCTCCGAGTACGATTGGGAGAGTTTAATTTCGATCAAAGTTCATTAAAGGCAGAACTCTTATGAAAGTAGCGATAGTCATATTGAACTGGAATGGACGAAGCATGATGGAGCAATATCTCCCTTCCGTGCTGAATTATTCACGAGATGAGGCAGAGGTTATCATAGCCGACAATGCTTCAACAGATGACTCTGTCGCTTGGTTGAAAGAAACTTATCCACATGTTCGGGTGATAGAATTGGCTGAGAACTACGGCTTTGCAGAGGGCTATAATCGTGCGCTAAAGCAGGTAGACAGCGAATATTACGTGTTATTAAACAGTGATGTTGAGGTCACACACCACTGGCTAACACCCCTCATTGAGGAGATGGATGCCCATGAGGACATAGCAGCTTGCCAGCCAAAACTGCTCTCCGCTGCCAATCCTGATGCTTTTGAGTATGCCGGTGCATCGGGAGGTTTCATCGATCGTTATGGCTATCCGTTCTGTCGTGGACGTATCTTTGACACGGTAGAGGATGATAATGGGCAGTATGATAACAGTGAAGAGATACTTTGGGCAACAGGTGCTTGCTTGATGATACGTGCCAAAGACTATTGGGCTGCAGGTGGATTGGATGGCAGATTCTTTGCTCATAATGAAGAAATCGACCTCTGTTGGCGTCTGCATCAGATGGGTAAGCGCATCTTCTGTTTCCCTGAAAGCTATGTTTATCACGTTGGAGGCGGCACATTGCCTAAGTCAAATCCACGTAAAACCTTCCTGAACTTCCGTAATAACTTGACCATGTTATGGAAGAACTTACCAGAAGATGAATTGAAACATGTCATGCGCGTAAGATGGTTTTTAGACTATTTGGCTGCATTTCAAACGCTGATTCTGAATCATAATTGGGGTGAATTTAAGGCGATTTTCTCAGCTCGTAGGGCTTTTAAAAAGTGGCGACATGAGTTTGAGAGATTACCTATTCGTCTTGATGGAGTGGTAAAACATCGAGAAAATATCCCTTCTTGCACGAATGATGGACGTAAGAAATATGCCCTTCTTTGGCAATATTACGTGAAGGGTCGTAAGTTTTTTAGCTCCTTATCTGAATGAAAATGAGATATGGTTGCATATTATTTTAATATTTTTAGCAGAATGCTTGCGTTTTAAAATATATTTTAGTAATTTTGCAATCAATACTCAAATATTGTAAAAAGTAACCAGAAAGTAACCAGTGAGATATCTCTATTGCATATTATTAGTTGTTCTGTTCACCTGTGTAGGCTGTCAGTTCAAACTTTCATCTGATGACGTGAATGATAATTCACTGTTATTAGAGATAGATCGCTATGACCGTTTGGAATACCGTTACTTGACAACAGGTGATTTCTCTGCGCTCCAGCAGATGAATACAGAGTATCCGATTGAGACACGTACACTGATAGAGGATGTCGTAAAGATTGGTGAGATAACCGATCCAGACATCAATACAAAGTTCTTGAAGTTCTATCAAGACACGACCTTACAGTCTATTATAGCAGATGTAGAGTCGGAGTTTGCCAATACAGAAGACCTTGATCATCAGTTTAGTGGAGCTTTCAGACGACTGAAACAGGCTTTGCCGAACATTACAATCCCAAGAGTCTATGCACAGATATCTGCTTTAGACCAGAGTGTTGTCGTGGGTAATGGTACTATCGGTATCTCGCTCGACAAGTATCTCGGTCCTAATTATCCTTTGTATGCGAAGTTCTATTCGCCAACACAGCGCAAGCAGATGTCACGTGAATACATCCTTCCAGATTGTATGACATTCTATTTGATGAGTATCTACCCTTTACAGCATTTCGAATCGCGTCCGCAAGTGGAGCGTGACTTGCAGATTGGAAAGATACAGTGGATTGTCAATCAGATAATGACAAAGCGAATCTATCACAGTCGCTATGAGGAAGCTGTAGACAACTATATGAAGAAGAACCCTAAGACCTCTTATGAGGAACTACTTCGTATGACAGACTTCTCTAAATTTACTGTTGTGGAGAGTTAATGAACATAGCTTGACGAAATCAAAAGAAAGATACTATCCCCTCTCAGAACCAACGGCATCGACCGTATGAAAGGTTTTGCAGAGGGGATAATTGTATCACTTTGTTCTCAGTATTTAGCTCCTAATCTGATGTTGGAGGATAAATCGCTCGTATCTCAGTGATATATTATAAGGTAATATGCCCTCAGCACAAATGGTGCTAAGCCTTCGCACCACATGTGCGGAGCCTCCGCACGAGGCTTGAACAGGGTAGGTGAAGTTTGTAACTATCATCTTATTTGAGGCAAGATACAAATAGTAGACATATAAGGTGTGTTTTTAAGTAAACGGTGTAAATAGTTTGTCGTCTGTTGATAAGCTAATACTTTTCATGTGTATTTTATAGTGAACGATTAAATTTATCGTCATGTAATAACAAAAATGTCAGTTTGTTTTTGTTTATCTTCTTTTTTTTATATTTTTGTAGGAAAATCTTTTATTTACTAACGCTTAAATAATAATTTATGGACAAGGGAAGAACTATTTGTAAGGTCTTGAAGGATGTCCGTCAGAAAATAGCAAATGAGAACGGAATAAGCTATCATCCTGAAGAATGTCACCATAAGGGTGAATGTACAGGTACGTGTCCTGGCTGTGAGAAAGAAATCCGTTACCTTGAAGAACAACTGAAGAATAAACAGCATAGTGGTTTAGGCTTGAAGGTGGCAGGTATCGCAGCTGGTGTCTGTGTGACAGTATTGCCAGTGGCTGCTATGGTACAACCAGAGCGTAATACAAGCTCTGACTTGACGGCTAAGACGATAAAGAATGATTCTATAAGAGCAGAAGACCTGACCAATGGTCACCCTGATGCTGTGCTTTTACGTGGTCAAGTATTCGAAGCAAAGACAAAGGAGCCTGTTATTGGAGCCGTTGTTGAGTCGAAGGACACAAAGAAAAGAACTGTCACCGCTATTGAGGGCGACTATGCTGTGAAAGTTCTGCCAACTGATACACTGGAGGTGAGAGGTATTGGTTATTATAAAATGAGTGTGACAGTTAAAGAACTCTTAGATAAAAAGAATAATGATATTTATATCACTGAGGACTCGACGATGATGAATGAAATTGTAGTCTTGGGTGGATGCGATAAAATGTTCGGGAAGCATAAGACGAAGAAAGGACCAAAGTCGCATAAGGAAAAGAAGTGTAATAAGAAATAAAGTTATGGCAAAAGGGAAGAGTACTTGTAAGCTACTAAAGGATATTCGGCAGCAGATAGCGGATGCGAATGGTATCAGCTATCAGCCTAAGGAGTGTCATCACGAAGGGGATTGTGCAGGTACTTGCCCTGCTTGTGAAGAGGAGATACGTTATCTTGAGCGTGAGTTAAAGGCGCGTAAGGGTAATGGCTTCGGTATGAAGGTAGCTGGTATTGCAGCTGGTATCTGCGCTACGGTAATGCCGATGACAGCTGCTGCGCAAGGTGTTAAGCCTGATAGTACGGCTAATCGTCCTGTAAATACAGCTAAGAAAGGTGATGTAAAGGTAGTACACCTTTCTGATAGTTGTGCATCACCTGTGGTTGTACGTGGAATGGTCATTGGCAGTGATAATAAAGAACCAGTGATAGGTGCTTCTGTTGTAATAGAGGGAACAAACAAGGGCGTTGCAACAAATATAGATGGACAGTTTGCTTTGAAGTTACCACCAGACACTTCGTTGGTTATTTCATATATCGGATACAAGACAAAGAAGGTTCATGTAAGCTCTCTTTTGCATTCTGATAATAATGTTATAGTGCTTGAGGAAGATAGAGAGGCAATGTTAGATGGCATTGTAACAACAGCTACACTACCTACCAGTAAAGATGACGTGTATGGTCATAGGACTTATAAACCAAAATCGCATAAGGAGAAGAATAAAAAGAAGTGTAAGTAAGGATAAGGATTATGGTAAAAGGAAAGAGTACTTGTAAGCTACTAAAGGATATTCGGCAGCAGATAGCTGATGCGAACGGTATCAGCTATCAGCCTAAAGCGTGTCGTCACAAGGGGGATTGTGCAGGTACTTGTCCTGCTTGTGAGGAAGAAATACGCTATCTTGAACGTGAGTTAAAGGCGCGTAAGGGTAATGGCTTCGGTATGAAGGTGGCTGGTATTGCTGCAGGTATCTGCGCTACGGTAATGCCCATGACTGCTGCTGCGCAAGGTGTTAAGCCTGATAGTACGGCTAATCGTCCTGTACATACAGCCAAGAAAGGCGATGTAAAGGTAGTAGACCTTTCTGATGGTTGTGCATCACCTGTGGTTGTACGTGGAATGGTCATAGACGCAGAAGGTAAAGAACCTGTAATAGGTGCTTCTGTTGTAATAGAGGGAACAAACAAGGGCGTTGCAACAAACGTGGATGGACAGTTTGCTTTGAAGTTACCACCAGACACTTCGTTGGTTATTTCATATATCGGTTGTAAGGATAAGAAGGTTCATGTAAGTTCGCTTTTGCATTCTGATAATAATGTTATTGTACTGGAAGCCTCTGATTTATCGGGTTTATCGTGCATAGTAGGAGGGGTTGTAACCGTCTTGAACTACGATGACGTGTATGGTCATAGGACTTATAAACCGAAATCGCATAAGGAGAAGAATAAAAAGAAGTGTAAGTAAGGATTAGTATTATGACAAAAGGAAAGAGTACTTGTAAGCTACTAAAGGATATTCGGCAACAGATAGCGGATGCGAATGGTATCAGCTATCAGCCTAAGGAGTGTCATTACGAAGGGGAGTGTGCAGGCACTTGCCCTGCTTGTGAGGCGGAGATACGCTATTTAGAGGCGCAATTAAGAGAACGGAAACGCAAGGGATGGGGCATGAAAGTGGCTGGTTTGGCTACTGGTCTTTGTGTTGCTACGGTTCCGCTTACATCATGTCAGAATACTCCCAAAGCTTGCAATGTTGAGAATAAAGCTCAGGATTCTACTGATACGCCAGTTATGGGTAAAGTAGTGATACCAAAAGCACTCACTGCAGATTTGAAGAATGCTATTGTTATTATTGGACGAGTGCTCGACTCATCTACTGGTAAGGCTGCTCCGGAAGTTAATGTTATGCTATTAGGAGGTAAGAAGAGGCTGTCTTTGGGCGAAGATGGAAGCTTTGTATTGCAGGTTAATCGTAATGATACCCTCGTGTTTTCATCTTATGGGTTTGAGGATAAAGTGATAGCAGTGAAGTCTATTCGTAATCCTGATAATATGGTTGTCCGTTTAGAACCCTCTCTTGACGTAGTAGGGGAGATAGATAGGGAGTATTTAGAGAAAGAATTAGCCGACAGCACAGCTCCTCAATCACATAAAGAGAAATGCAATCAGAAATAACAGCACCGTTTATTGCCATTAATCGGCACAGGCTCACCACGGATGGCGAAGGCGTAACAACATTGGTAGGCTTTCATGGTTGTCCGCTGCATTGCGAGTACTGCTTAAACGCTCAGTGCTTGCAGGCTGATGGTGTATGGTGCAGGCTGACACCCGGTGAGTTGTATAGTGAGGTAGAGATAGACGATCTTTACTTTGTGGCAACGGGTGGCGGTATCTGTTTTGGAGGTGGTGAACCCCTTTTACGTTCAGACTTCATCAAGGCCTTTGCTGAGATAATGAATCCCGAATGGAAGTTGACAATAGAGACATCGCTCAACGTGCCGCTTGAGAATGTCAAAGCTATTGCCTCGTTAGTGCAGATGTGGTATGTAGATATAAAGGACATGAACCCTGATATCTACAAAGCGTATGGATGTAAAGAGAATAAGCAGGTAGTTAGTAATCTTCAATGGTTAGCAGCGAACGGATATGCTGATAAGGTAATCATCCGTCTACCCTTGATACCTGAATATAATACAGATGAAGACCGCCAGCGAAGCCAACAACAGTTGGAAGAGATGGGTTTTACAAACTTTGATAAGTTTAATTATATTGTGCGGTAGTAGCATTCATCTTATACAATATACATAGCTCATCTTTCGTTTTTTACTTTAAAAGCATTATCTTTGCAATTAATAAAAGAAAGAGAGTATGAAGAAACCACTTATCATTTTATCAATTATATTTCTGTTGTTGCCAATTACTGTAACAGCACAGAGCTTCGACGCCTTATGGCAACAAGTAAATCAAGCTGAGCAAAAGGATTTACCAAAGACACAAATCAGCTTGTTAAAGAAGATTGAACAGAAAGCACAGAAAGAGAAAGCCTATGGGCAAATATTGGCAGCAAGTCTGTTAGCATCAAGATTACAGACAGAGATTGCACCCGACTCTGCTGAGGTAGAGTTAAAGCGATTGAAGGCAAAGGCAAAGATGGTAGAAGGGAAGGATGAAGTCTTGTCGGCTGTCTACAACTGTATCTTGGGTGTGATAGGACGGAATGAAGAAAGTGGAAATGCTGACGAATACTTTAAGAAGGCACTTGCTAACCCTTCTCTGTTGGCAAGTCAGAAAGCAGCCGACTTTAAGCCTTTGATAAAGATAGGTAAGAACGATGATATCTTTAAGGGTGACCTACTGCATGTTATTGGTATGCAGGTGGGTAACTACGACAAATTACATAGCTATTATAAAAGCGTTGGAAACCGTGAGGCAGCTTGCTACACGGCGTTGATGGGGATAAAGGAGGAGAAAGAGAGTATTCCAAAGCTCGACTCACTCATGCAAGCGTATAGCGACTTACCGATATGTGGAGAAGTAGCGTTGAAGCGTTATGCTTGTATGGGAGAAGATACTCCGGTTGAGGAAAAGATAGCTTATATTGATAATGCACTTGTCCGTTGGGCATCATGGAATAGAATCATATCATTACGTAATGCTCGTGCAGAACTGACAAGACCGATGTTTGAAGTGAGTTTTAATAAGCGTAATGTTAGTTCAACGGAGAAGAATAACTGGGTTAAGCTGAATACGCGCAATGTATCAGATGTAGTCGTAACGGTTACGCGTACGAAACTGTCAGGTAATCATTCTCTCAGTTTTGTAGATAAAGACGACATGGCTAAGTTGAAGGCAAGTCTGTTGCCTGCAACAACGCAGACGATAAACCGTACGTTCACTGGTCATAAGGATTATGAAGAGGTGAAAGACTCTTTCTTAATGCCTACATTACCTTTGGGCGTTTACCTCATTAAGGTAGAAACGCCTAAAAAGAATTTTACACCGAAATATGCTTTCTACTATGTCAGTGACCTCTATGTCATGAGCGAACTGCAACCAAAGAAGAAAGCACGGTATGTTGTTGTCAATGTTGTGGATGGGCAACCAGTAGCAAATGTAACGGTTCAGGCTACCTATCCAAATTATTATAATGATAAGCCTTCTATCGTCAAGAAACTGGTTACGAATAAGAATGGAGAGGTAGTTTTTGACTCGGAAAGAACTACCCCTGACATCTATGTCTTTACGAATAAGGATAAAGCCTTTGAAGAAACTCAACTGGAGGGGTCGTATGACTACGACAAGGAGAACTATGACAAGATGGTAACTCAGGTCTTCACGGATAGAGCTATCTATCGTCCTGGGCAGACGGTACATGCATCTGTCATTGCTTATCAGAACACCAAGCAAGACTATAAGACTAAGGCTGCAGGCGGACAAACCTTCGATATGGTTTTGAAAGATGCCAATTATAAGGAGATAGGACGTAAGTCAGTAACCACAGACCGTTTCGGTACTGCTGCAGCAGACTTTAATCTTCCAACAAGTGGACTGACAGGTAGTTTCTCTATTTATGCTGATTTTGGAACAAAAGGATCTAAGCGTTTCCAAGTAGATGAGTACAAGCGTCCAACGTTTGATGTAAACTTTGACGAGTATAAGGAGAAATATGTTGTCGGTGATTCTATTAAGTTGATTGGTCGTGCCAAGAGTTTTGCTGGTGTACCTGTACAAGGTGCAAAGGTGCATTATGTCGTTACACGTAATATAAGCTATTGGAGTCGCTTCTATGAAGATAGTGAGGAAGTGAACGAGCAAGATGTTGTCACAGACGACAAGGGAGAGTTTGTTGTTACCGTACCTTTTGTCTTATCTGACAAAGCCAAGAAAGAACTGAAGTCTGGTAAGGGTTATCGTTCACTTTTCTATAACTTTAGAGTTGAGGCTTCGGTGACTGATGCCGCAGGTGAGACACATGATGGGTTTGCATCCTTACCATTAGGAACAAAGGAGGCAAGTCTTTCTTGCAATATTGCTGAGAAGAACCTGCGTGACAGTCTTAAAACGATTAAGTTTAATTATCTGAATGCTGCTGGATCTCCTGTTGATGGAACTGTGAAGTATGTTATTGTACCACAGCAGAAGGATAAGAATAATTATGTTTATAGCGATTACAAGACAGCAAAGGCAAATGAGAATGTTGCTATAAAGGGTTTGTCTTCTGGTGCTTATCGCCTACATGCTATTTGCGGAACAGATACGATAGATGAGGACTTTGTCGCCTTCTCTTTTGATGATAAGCGTCCGGTTATTGAGACACATGATTGGTTCTATCTGAGTGGAAACCAATTCCCTCGCGATGGTGGTCCTATCTATATGCAGGTGGGTTCAAGTGATGAGAATCAGTATGTTGTTTATTCTATCTTCTCAGGTAATAAAGTGATTGAAACAGGTTCTTTTAATCAAAGCAATAGTATACAGACACGCAAGTTTGTCTATAAGGAAGAGTATGGTGATGAGATACTTCTTAATTATGCTTGGGTAAAGAATGGCGTCCTATATGCTCATTCAGAGAGGATTATGCGTCCGTTACCAGATAAGAGCTTAATTGTGAAATGGAAGACTTTCCGTAATAAACTTATCCCTGGTCAGCAGGAGGAATGGACAGTAACTATTAATCGTCCTGATGGCAAGGCTGCCAATGCTCAACTGATGGCAACACTTTATGACAAGAGTCTTGATCAGTTTTTGTCTAATTCATGGAACTTAGGCAACTTCTTCTCGCTTAACTATACATCTGTTAATTGGGAGAGTCCTGACTATTCAGGTTTGGGTCTTTCATGGGAAGCTAATATCAAACCTTTTGATGTAGACTGGTTGTCTTTCTCGAGATTTGATAGTCGCTTCTTAGAAGATTATGATACGCCAGATGCTTATATTTATTCAGCAACATCAGACCGAATGGTAAGCATGACACGTGCCGTTAAGTCAATGGCTTTGGCAAAGGAGTCTTCTATGAATGAGGTCGTGAAGGTTGGCTTTGGATCTACAAAGAAAATGGAAGTGAAATTTACTGCTCCTGTTGTCAAGAAAGATGAAGAGATAAAACAAGAGAAGGACGAACCGAAGAATGTAAAGCCTTCTATGCGTGAGAATCTTAATGAGACTGCCTTCTTCTATCCACAGTTGCAGACAGATGGAAAGGGTAATGTAAGTATTAAGTTTACGCTTCCAGAGAGTCTTACTACGTGGCGATTCATGGGATTGGCGCACGATGAGGATATGAACAATGGTTTCCTTTCTGATGATATCGTTGCTCAGAAGACCTTGATGGTGCAACCTAACATGCCTCGTTTTGTACGTATGGGTGACGAAGCAATGGTTTCTGCTCGTTTGTTTAATCAGTCTGAGAAGGATATCAAAGCAAAAGCAAAGGTTGAAATCCTTGACCCTGCAACAGAGAAGGTGCTCTTTACGGATAGTAAAGCTGTTGTTTTGAAGGCGCAGGGGAGTGGTTCTGCAACTTATAGCTTAGCTTCTTTATTAGCACAGAATGCAAATAAGCTTACAGCCGACCAGTCCTTGCTCGTTGTTCGCTTCACGGTTGAGGGCGATGGCTTCTCTGATGGTGAGCAACATTACCTCTCAGTACTTCAGAATAAGGAGTATGTAACAAACACCTATCCATTCACACAGAATGATGCTGGGGTCAAGACGATTAATGTTGGTAAGCTTTTCCCAAAGAAGAGTACGGATCAGAAGCTGACAGTAGAGTACACCAATAACCCTAATTGGCTGATGATTCAGGCATTGCCTTATGTGGCAGATGCAAATGAAAAGAATGCTATCAGTCTTGTTTCGGCTTATTATGCAAATCGTTTGGGTAAGCAGATCATGAGTACTTCCCCATCGATTAAGCAGACAATCGAGCAATGGAAGAAGGAGACGGGTAAGGAAACTTCAATGATGTCGGCTTTGGAGAAGAATCAAGAACTCAAGTCTTTGACACTTGATGAGACTCCTTGGGTGATGGATGCTAAGAATGAAAGCGAACAGAAACAGCAACTCGTGCGCTTCTTCGATGAGAATCAGTTGCAAAACAAATTGATATCAACATTCTCAAGTCTAAAGAAACTGCAAAGCTCTGATGGTTCGTTCTCTTGGTGGCCAGGGATGAAGGGAAGTCTGTATATGACTGTTGCGGTGACGAAGACACTCGCTCGTCTGCAGAACCTTACAAGTCCAAGCCCAGAGGTAACAAACATGATTAATGCTTCTTTCCGCTTTATGGATAAGAAGGTGGCTAAGTGTGTGGCTGAAATGAAGCGTGATGAGAAGAAATATAATACGATACTCTTCCCATCTGATGAGCTTTGTGATTATCTTTATACCAATGCTTTGTTCTATCATGACCGAGCTACAAATGACATAAAGTACCTCATTGACCGCCTGACCAAGAAACCTACGGACTTAACTATCTACGGTAAAGCGAATACTGCAGTAATCCTTCAGCAGTATGGTAAGGTGGAAAAGGCGCGTGAATACCTGCAGAGTATCAAGGAATATACGGTTTATACGGAGGAAAAGGGACGTTACTTCGATTCTAAAAACGCTTATTACAGCTGGCGTGATTATAAGATTCCAACAGAGGTGGCTGCTATTGAGGCGATAAAGACCATTACTCCTACTGATGGTAAGACGCTTGTTGAGATGCAGCGTTGGCTCTTGCAGGAGAAGCGTACGCAGGCTTGGGACACACCATTGAACTCAGTGAATGCTATTTGGGCATTTATGAACAATGGCAATTGGTTAATGCAGAATGGAGAGCATGCTACATTGATGCTTGATAATAAGCCATTGCAGACAACACAGCCTACGGCAGGATTGGGCTATGTGAAGGCTACACAGCCAGTTGATTTCCACTCGTCTGAAAATCATGATTTGGTTATCAGCAAGACAAGCACTGGCACAAGCTGGGGTGCTGTCTATGCACAGTTCTTCCAGGCGTCAACAGATATCTCTGACGCTTCATCTGGTTTGAAGATTAAGCGTGAGGTCTTGGTTGATAGCGTACTGTTGAAGAGAGGAAAGAACCTTAAAGTTGGTGACAAGGTGCGTATCCGTTTGACGATTATTGCTGACCGTGATTACGACTTTGTACAGGTTGTTGATAAGCGTGCTGCCTGCCTTGAGCCTGTTAGTCAGTTGAGTGGTTATCGTTGGGGGTATTACATTGCTCCAAAGGATTACACCACTAATTACTACTTCGACCAGATGGCAAAGGGTAAGCATGTCGTTGAGACAGAATATTATATTGACCGAGCAGGTGTTTATCAGACTGGAACCTGCACTGCGCAATGTGCATACGCACCAGAGTATAGTGGACATACAGGTGCGGAGGTTATACGAGTAAACGAGTAGACGAGTTGACAAGTGAACGAGTAAACAAGTTATTTGATAGAGTTGTCGAGTCAAAGTGTTGTTTAAACTTTATTCATTTTCAAGTTGACAAGTATACAAGTTGACAAGTAAACGAGTTGACGAGTAAACAAGTTATTAGATAGAGTTGTGGAGTAGGGGCGTTGTCTTAACTCCCCTAACTTCACAATTCCTTAACTCCTTAAAAAGAAATGCTTCAAATAGAAATAGATAACGGTAGTGGTTTTTGCTTCGGTGTGACCACTGCCATTAAGAAAGCCGAAGAAGAATTGGCAAAGGGTACAAAGCTCTATTGCTTAGGTGATATCGTACATAACAGTATGGAGGTGGAACGCCTCACAAAGAAAGGGCTCATCACCATCAATCATGATCAGATGCGTGAACTCCATAACGTGAAGGTTTTGCTACGTGCACATGGCGAACCGCCTGAGACTTACGAACTTGCAAGACGTAATAATATTGAGATTATTGATGCTACTTGCCCTGTGGTTCTTGCCCTCCAGCGTCGTATTAAGACACAGTATGAGAAAGGTCGTCAACCTTCTTATATGATATCGTCAAAGGGTGGGGCTACTGTTGATGAAGCTTCAAACCTCAAGCCAGTAACGAATGAAGCGGTGGAAACCTCTACTTCTTCAGTTTCTCTTCCTCCTGCAGTAGGCGAGGGACAAGAGCTTAGTGCCTCCTCTTCCATTGTTATCTTTGGAAAGAATGGTCATGCCGAAGTGCTTGGACTTGTTGGTCAGACCCATAGTCAGGCGATTGTGATAGAAAAGTTTGAAGATGTTAAGGCGTTAGACTTTAATAATGACATCTATCTCTACTCACAGACGACAAAGAGTTTGGATGAGTTTCATAAGATTATCGAATACATTCAAAGTCATATCTCACCCAAAGCAAAGTTCCAAAGCTTTGATACAATCTGCCGACAGGTTGCTAATCGTATGCCGAACATTTCAACCTTTGCCGCTCGTCACGACTTGATTCTCTTTGTGGCAGGCCGTAAGAGTTCAAATGGTAAGGTCCTCTTTCACGAATGTTTGAGTGTAAACCCAAACTCCCATCAAGTTGAGAGTGCAGACGAAATCGACATGAGTTGGTTTGATGGAGTCGAGACAGTAGGTATCTGTGGGGCTACGAGTACGCCAAAATGGCTGATGGAAGAATGCCGTGATGAGATACTCAGACATACGAAAGAATAGCTTTATAATCCTCAAACAAAGAGATTAAACGCGAAAAAATATCAAGTTGTGATAGTTTTTCGCGTTTTTTTTATACCTTTGCATCGTCAATCAAGATTTAATGTGACTTTTATTGCAACACTTGGGTTAGGTTTTTTCTTGAAATGACAGAATGTAGGGTAATATTTGTTGGGCCTTCCAACAGTTTAATATGATGGAGTATGTCAGTTGTTGATGATAGGTTTTAGGGATTTGTTCGTGGACATAACATTACTCTAATCAACAAGGGAAGATGTCATGTTGTCCCATATTATTTAAGTGAAGTATTCATTAATAGTGTAGCATAGTAGATTTATGAAAGAACAAAAGAGTTTCCTTGTCCCTATGGCATTCTTAGGGCTTATGTTTTTCACTTGTGGATTTGCCTTGGGTATAAATTCATTGTTGGTTCCAGTATTGAAGGTGTCGTTAAGCGTTTCTTCAATGGAAGCATATATGCTCATTGGTGCAACATTCTTGCCTTTCCTTATCTTCGGCTATCCTGCGGGAATGTTAATTAGCAAGATAGGATATAAGCGTACGATGGCTATTGCGTTCGGAATGTTTGCTGTAGGTTTTGGAGTGTTTATCTTCTCGGCAGATGCAAAGAGTTTTCCTTTGTTTCTGGCAGCTTCCTTTTTCTGTGGAACGGCTAACACCTTCTTACAGGCAGCTATAAATCCTTATGTAACAATATTGGGACCAACGGAGAGTGCTGCAAAGCGTATCTCTATTATGGGTATGATCAACAAGTTAGCTTGGCCAGTGTCACCCCTCTTTATTGCTCTTTTCGCAGGTGCTTCAGGTAGTGTTGCGATAGATGATTTAGGTAAACCTTTTGCTGTGATTATTTGTCTGTTCGTTGCTTTGGGTGTAGTGGCTCTTTTGTCACCATTGCCAGAGGTGAAGGCAGCAGGTGAGGATAGCAGTGAGACTGATGAGGTTGACCAAGAAGTATCTGCTTATGCAAACAGTAAGAAGTCTGTTTTCCAGTTCCCACACTTGGTTCTGGGTGCTATTGCCATCTTCTTTTATGTTGGTGCAGAGACTATCGTGTTGGGAACGCTCATTGACTATGCGAATGAGTTAGGACTTGCTCATCCAGAAAACTATTCTTGGATAACTCCGATTAGTATTAGTATTGGATATATAGCAGGAATCATTCTGATTCCTAAGTATCTTTCTCAGACACGTGCTTTGCAGATTTGTTCATTCGTAGCCTTGTTGGGAACGACTCTTGTTGTTCTTCTTCCTGGAGTTTACAGTATATATAGTGTCGGTGTCATGGCTTTAGGATGTTCACTGATGTGGCCAGCGTTTTGGCCTTTGGCATTGATGGATTTGGGTAAGTTTACCAAGAAGGGTTCATCACTCTTGACGATGGGACTTATCGGTGGAGCAGCAATTACAGTACTGTTTGGTCTTTTAAAGGATGTTTCAGATGCTCGATATGCCTATGGTCTTTGCTTTGTATGCTTTGGCTATATCTTGTTCTATGCGTTCAAGGGCTATAAGTTACGTTAATAGATTTTTATCTAAAGACGTTATAAGTCTCTGCATAATAACCTTTCCATTAGGTTGGAAGCAGTATTCTTATTACATTAAATAATCCTAAGTTATAATAGTTTTACGGGGTTGCCTTTACGAAGGTAATCCCGTTTTTTGTATACTATCTTATAAACGTCTTCTTTTATCATTACGAAATATCTTTACATAACTTCGGGTTAAATCTCCTTTTCATGCGTATAAAATAGCATTTCTAAAGGTGTTTGTAACTATCAGGTACACAGTATGTTAATAACCTGCATTTTAAAAGGTGCTTATTAAGAGTCTAAAAGGGCGTTAATAAGACTTCAAAAGGGCACCTTTTAGAAGCCTATTAAGCCTCTTTTCGAAGGCTAAAGAGCATATATAAAACTCAAGGTGCGTGAAAAATATTTACATGTACTTATTGATTGTAGCTAAGGGGAGTGATAAAAGAGAGAAAGACAATGTAAAGAATAGGCAAAGAAATAATATTTTAGGTTTCAATCAAATATTCATGATAGATGTTATGAAATGATATGTTTTTAATATATAAACTTAAAAAATATTTGCAAGGTTTTTGTTTTTTGTGTACTTTTGTAGATTCGCTGTTTAAAAAAGCGGCTTTATAAAAAAGAATATCAGTATAATTTGTATTCTACTTTTTAATTTATAAGAATAGTTCTAAACATTAAAGTACCAGAGGGGAAATGAGAAAAGAAATGCAAAAAAGTAATCTCGTATTACGAATTTGGGCAGTACTGGCTCTGATGTTAATGCTTAGTATAGGGTCAACCGTATCGGCACAAACACAAGATGTCGATAAGATGGTGGTGACGCTGTCTATGAAGCAAACAGAAATGAAGACCTTCTTAGATGAAGTGTCAAAGCAAACAGGGTTACAATTTGACGTGAGTCCTGAGCTACTATCTCAAGCGGAGAAAGTTAACATTGACGCACAAGCGCAGCCTGTTCGTGCCGTGTTAGGACAAGTCTTTAACAAGATTGGTTTTAGCTATAGTTTTGATGGCAATAGCGTGAAACTTGTTCGTAAACCAACACAAGAGAAACGGAAGGGAGTATATGGACAGGTAACCGATAAAGACGGTCTGCCTCTGCCTGGTGTAACCATCCGAATGAAAGGCTTTAATGGCGGTTATATTACGAATTTAGATGGTCAGTATGAGATTAATACCGACTTGCCAGAGGTTACGCTCACCTTTAATTATATAGGATATAAGCCTTTAGAGAAAAAGGTAAAGAATGGTACGGCAGGTAACTTCACGATGCAGGAAGACGTTGGTGAGTTGGGTGAAGTTGTCGTAACAGGTTTTGCCACAAAGAATAGAAACAGTTTTACCGGTTCGCAGGTATCTATAAAGAAAGACGAACTATTGTCTGTTGGTACAAAAAATGTACTTACAAGTTTGGCTAACTTTGTGCCAGGTCTTAGCGTGTTAGAAGACAACCTTGGCGGATCTGACCCAAATAAGATTGCTGATATCAATATTCGTGGACGCGCTACCTTCTCAGGTCAAGCCAACTTACCTGTATTCGTTGTTGACGGTTCACAGGTAAAGGTAGACTATGTCAATGATATGGATATGAACGATATCGAGTCAATCACCGTACTCAAAGATGCGTCGGCATCAGCACTCTATGGTGCGAAGGCTTCTGCAGGTGTTATCGTTATCACAACGAAGGCACTCAAGGGTGGTAAGTTGAGATTTAATTATAACGGAACATTACGTTTGTCAACTCCTGATTTGAGCGATTATAAATTGCTTTCAGCATCACAAAAGCTTGAGTACGAGCGTTTGGCAGGTCTTTACACAGCGACCAACTTAGCGGATCAATATGCGCTGCAAAATAAGTATGCATCCTATTACAACCAGATTCAGGACGGTGTAACAACCGACTGGATAAAGAAGCCATTGCGTAATGCGGTTTCTTCACAGCATAGTGTAAGTATCGACGGAGGTGATGAGCACGCACGATATAACTTAGGTGTGCGTTATGGAGATGAGGAAGGTGTAATGAAGGGTTCGAGTCGTGAGCGTTTGTCAACAAACTTCAAGCTCTCGTATAACCTTTCTGGTAAGTTCTTTATCAGTAATACAGCTACAATCTCATCTGTAAAATCAACTCAGTCGCCATATGGTGACTTCTCTGAGTGGGTGAAGCAGAACCCATATGAATATCCATATGATGAGTATGGCGCATTGAAGCCAAAGTTGAATTATGACCTCTCTAACCCTTTGTATGAGGCATCGTTAGGTAGTTTCAACAGAGGAAATACGCTCGACGTATTAAACACAACAACACTTCAGTTATGGTTGGGTGAGAAGTTCAGAATTGATGGAGACTTCTCAATACAAAAGACGAAATATGAAGGACGTAACTTTGTGTCACCATTCTCGGCAGATCAGATTAAGAACGTAGCCGATGTGTCACGCAGAGGAAGCCTGACAGAGACTTTCACCAGTACAACTACTTATCAGGGTAAGTTGATGGTGTCATACAATAACTATATATTTAGTAAGCTGTTCCTTACCACGATGGCAGGTGCAACGATTGAGTCAAACTCTGTCGATGGTAGTAGGTATGGTTCTGTAGGTTATTATTCAGACAATGTAGCCCACCCATTGTTGGCAGGAAACTATCCAACAGGTAAACCAGGTGGTGTAGACAATAAGTATAATGGTGCAGGTTTCTTCGTAAACCTTAACACAATATGGGATAACCGTTACTTCTTAGATGTAATTTATCGCTATGAAGGTTCATCTAAGTTTGGTAAGAACTCTCGTTTCGCACCTTTCTGGAGTGTGGGAACAGGATGGAATATTCATAATGAGAAGTTCCTTAAAGGTTCACCTTTCCAGTTGTTAAAGCTTCGTGCAAGTTTAGGTTATCTTGGAAACATCTCGTTTGAACCCTATCAGGCGTTGACAATGTATACCAGTTTGGCAGGTCTTAACTATATAAAAGGTATTGGTGCCGTACCAATGGGTATTGGAAACAAGAACCTTAAGTGGGAGAGAACACTCAGTGCCAACCTCGGTCTTGACCTCACAATGTTCAAGGGACGCTGGGACTTCTCGGCAGATGTTTATGTAAAGAACACAGACAACTTGTTGCTTGACATTACTAAGGCTCCATCATTGGGTATCACCACGTCACGTGAGAATGTCGGAGAGGTAGAGAACCATGGTTTCGAGTTCCAGACACGTGTTATTCCTATTAAGAATAAGGATTGGGAGTGGTCGTTGAGCCTTAACTATGCTTACAACAAGAATAAGATTAAAAAGATTAGTAACGCGCTTCGTGAACAAAACGAAAAGAACCAGGCAAAGGGTGGTGTGACACCATTGCCTATCTATGAGGAAGGTCAGTCGTTGACAGCATTGAAGGTAGTTTCTTCAGCTGGTATCGACCCTATTACGGGTAATGAGGTATTTATTAAGCGTGACGGCAGCCTTACGTTCGTTTACGATCCTAATGACAAGGTAGTATATGGCGATACCACACCATTCGGTATGGGTTCATTAGGTTCTTACCTTACCTATAAGCAGTTCTCAATGGGTATGTCTATGCGTTATTCTTTCGGTGGAGCTGTCTATAACCAGACGTTAGCAAGTAAGGTGGAGGGTGCAGACCCACGCTATAATGCTGACGAACGTGTATTTAGCAGCAGATGGAAGGAAGTAGGTCAGCAAGCAAAATACAAGCGTATCAGCGATTCAAGCGTGCCTATGCAGACATCACGATTTGTTGAGACAAATAATTATATCACGCTGAGCAGTCTCTCACTGGCATACGAAGTGCCATTGACGTTTATTAAGCGATACGGCTTGAAGCGTTTACACTTGGAGATGTTGGCTAACGACCTCTTCTATCTCTCATCTGTAAAACGTGAGCGTGGATTAAGTTATCCTTATGAGCGAAGCGTAGAGTTTTCAGTAAGACTTGGTTTTTAGGCCGATGATGGTTAACAGTGAAAGACTATTTAGGTAACAATAAGAAATAAATGAATATGAAGAGAATATCATATTATACAAAACTATTGGTAGGTGCTGTCATGATGCTATCTGTGGTATCATGTAACGACTTTATAAATGTTCAACCATCTGGGCAGGAGGATGAAGAACAACAGTTCTCATCTATCCGTGGTTTCCGTAATGCTATGTATGGTGTTTATGGCAGTATGGCAACATCAGACTTATATGGTGGCAACTTAAGCTTTGGCTTTGTTGACCAGTTAGGACAGATATTTGGTTACGATAACTCATCAGAGACAAGCTACTTCGTAGGACAATACGATTATATGCGTAGTGATGTACGCTCAATCGTTGATGCTATTTGGACAAAGCAATATCAAGCAATAGCATATGTCAATAATATAATTGATCAAACAGAGCATGCTAAGTTTGACCATGCGGAGCTGTCTTTGATGCGTGGTGAGTGCTATGGCTTACGTGCCTTTATGCACTTCGACCTCGTTCGTCTTTTTGCTGAAGACTATGGTCAAAGCAATGCGTCAACACGTGGTATACCATACTCAACGTCTTTCGACCTCAATAATAAGAAGCTATTGACTTTGCATAAAACGTACGAGGCAATATTGTCGGATTTGGATAAAGCTGAAGAGCTCTTGAAGAACGATGATGTAGTAAACGTTGAGACAACTGCTTCCAGTGACTATCTGAAAGGACGTGCTGTGTTCTTTAATAAGTATGCTGTGGCTGCTACAAAGGCAAGAGTTTACTATGCTATGGGTGACGAGGCGAATGCGGCTAAGTATGCTAAGCAGGTAATCGATGCAACCAATAACTTCTCATTGAAGAAGTATAGTTCATTGAGTGATGTAAAGCGTTTCCCTGCAGCAGGAGAGTTGATCTTCGGTTTGTATAACAATACGCTTTCAAGTACTATTTCTACGCTTTTCTTATCACAGACAGCACGTGGTACATTTACTGAAGGACGTAGAGATCTTGAGAATCTGTATGAGACATCAGCCTTCTCGGCTACAAGTACAGACTTGCGTTACACTGGCTATTACAGACAGAATACTACACCAGATGGTTTGAAAACCTATTCTTTTGTAAGATTCTTAGAGAGTGATGCACAGGTGAATAGCAATCCTTTACAGGGCTTGACGCTAATCCGTTTGCCAGAGATGTATTATATCTTAAGTGAATGTACATACGATAGTAATAAGACAGAGGCTGTTAGATTACTCAATGAAGTAAGAAAAAGTCGTGGATTAGAGGATGTTGATAGCGCAAAGGTAGCAACACGAGAGGCTTTCAATAAGGAGATGTTGCGTGAGCGTATGCGTGAGATGCCTGGAGAAGGACAAACGTTCTATGCGTTGAAGCACTATAACAAAGCATTTACTGACTTTAGAGGTATTACCACACGTCAGCCATCTAATTCCATCTTCGTCTTGCCTTGGCCAGAAACGGAGAAAGAGTTCGGAGGACAGTAAGTTATTAAACACTTTATGAAAATGAAAAAAACAATAAGAAATATACTACTTGTTTGCGCTGGTGTAACCATATTTGCAGCATGCAGCAACGTCGACTTTGATGGTGAACATAGTTCTGACGGCATGTTTGAACCAACAAATCAAGTTAGCTTCTATTATGCACAACCAGGTGATACCGTTGTGAATTACTCATTCGGAGTAAAGCCTGTTGATACACTTACACACGTGGTTTATCTCCCTGTGCAGCTCGTAGGTAATCTTTCTACTGAGGCGCAGTCTTTCAGTGTAGAAGTTGGTAAGGGTACAACAGCTGTCGCTGGGAAGCATTATACACTTAATGCTGACACCTTGCGTTTCGCTCCTAATGCTTATCGTACCTATGTTCCTGTAACGTTGATACGTGCTAACTTGTCAGAAGATAAGGATGATTCAATACGATTGGTATTGAACTTAGTAGGGAAGGATAAGTTGGGAACAAGACTTACCAAGAACAATACGGTAAAAATAACCTTTAACAACGTACTCTCTAAGCCTGATTTCTGGGAAGTGATGGAGAGTTATTGGGGTTTAGGAGCCTTTACCAAAAACAAGTATCGTAAGTTACTTGCTTATTATGACAGTAATGAGGCTACTATCAGAGATATCATAGAAGGCTCTGATGTAACGGCACAAGGCTATCTTTATCAGCATGTACAAGAGGTAGTTGCTTACTTTGCAGCGCATCCAGATGAGTTGTAAAAGGTAGGATAAGTATTGTTACTTGTCTTAAGGTATAATCGAGTGTACGCTGAGTATCGTTTCAATAAGGAACTTTGGTTTACGATAAAACGATGATTATACCTTATGATAGAATGAATATTGGTAAACAGATAAATAAGAAATAAGATGATAAAGAAATATTTATATCTTCTCTTGGCACTCCCATTAGTGGCATTGTCATTTCAGTCATGTATAAAAGATGAGTCTTATGGTCCTTCTGGCAATTCATCTAAGTTATCATTGGCACAGGACTTACAAGAGAAATATACCCTTAATAGATGGGATACATTGAAGATTTCGCCTAATGTCGTACAGACAAATGAGCAAAAGAAGGTTGACTATGAGTGGGAAGTAAATGGTAAGGTGGTATCGACTGATGCCTCTCTTAAATATGTTTGTAAGGACTTCGGCTCTTTCCCATGTCGATTAAAGGTGAGCAATGGAGATAATATTCAATATTATGAGTTTGGACTAAATGTACAATACTCTTATGTTGATGGCCTTTACATATTAGCAAGCAATAGCGGAAAGACTATCGTTTCTTATCTGCCAGAGGAAGGAAGTACAAAGACTTTTGACTTAGATGTTCTGCAAAAGAATAATCCAAGCATTGATTTCACAGGAGAACCTAAGGGAATTGATTATGCGTTAGCACGTGATAACAAGACTCCACTCTTGTTTGTTGCCGTGGGAAGTCCAAGTACTATTTATGAGTTCGACGGTAATCTGATGAATATGCGCTTCACTACTAATAGTACAGGTGATGTTACATATCTTAGAAAGAGTGCCTTGACATATCCTAAGTCAATGCTGACAATGATAAATCATATACCAAACCGATTGACACTCTCAGAGACAACACCCTTCAACTTAGGTAAGTCAATAAAGGATGCTTTAGGTTCCGACATATCTTTAGCCGATGCTGCTACAGCTTGGAAGCAGCAAGACCTACGTTATGTACAAGGCTACGTAATGTTTGATAATGCTGAAGGACGATTGGTCGCACAAAAGGTACAGGCTACAGGTAAGGTGCCTGTTGAGTTATTGAAAGGTAAGTTTACGGGTGAAACACTTGTTGGTATGGGACCTGTTGACAACGAGCGTAACATCGTTTTACTCACATGGAATGCTACTTCATCAAAGTTTAAGTGCTATTATATCTTCCCAGGCTTCTATCCTTCTACAGCTACTAAGGTTGAGGCAGCAGTTGTAAAAGATGAGGCTGCTGTACCAGCTACTGCGGGTTTGACCACGCAATCAGTTGTACGCGTATCTCCAGAGAAGAACTTAGTTTACTATTCTGCTGGTAATAAGCTGTATGCTTACAACGTATTGTCTGGTGGTAATTTCCCACAAAGCGCATTAACAACCTTTGGAGATGCCAGTGAGACTATCGCTGATATGCTCATCTTAGAAGGAAGCAATAAGCTTTATGTAGCTACAAATGCGGCTTCAGGTCAGCTTGTGGGAAGCATTTACTGTTTTGATATGAACGAAAACAAATTGCTTTGGGCGAAAAAGAATATTACTGGACGTATCAAGAGTATTACATACAGACAATAATGAATGTGGCATGTAAGGAGATTACATGCTACATTCAAACCATAATTCCGACATGAAAACAAACAATATAATGGTAACACTGCGCACAATAGGAATAGGCTTATTACTATTGTGCGTTAATGTTAGGGCTTTTGCCGATGATAAAAAAGGCGACGAAGACAAAAAAGCTAAGAAGGAAACAAAATACGATAAACTATTTAAGGACAAGAAGAAGGAAACTGCAAGTAGTAAGTTTATCACTGTACATAAGAGTGATGGGAAACTCTACTTGGAGGTCCCTGTTAAATACTTGCATAAAGAGATGTTGTTGGGTGGTGGTATCTCCTCAACAACAGACCCAACCTATCTGACCATTGGTACAAAGAGCTTCACTCCTTTGCATTTCTTTTTCGAAGTTCAAGACAGCAGCTTGGTGATGAAGACACCTAACAGTGTGGTTTATTCAGATGGTAGTGCAAGCGCTGAGATGCAAGAAGCCTTGAAGATTAGCTATCGTGACCCAGTCTTGATGGGCTTTAAGATTGCTGCTTACAACAATGATAGTTCGGCTATCGTGATAGATGCAACAGATCTCTTGGCACGTCCTAACAGTATGTTACCCATTATTCCAAAGAAGTCGGGTGATTTAGCATTGTCAGCTTCGCCTAAGAGCGAAATGTCTTATGTTAGAACGATTAAGAGTTTTGATCGTAATATAACGATAAACGTTGATTTCAACTATCTACTCACTGCCTCACTCATGTCTTTACCAGTTGCGAGTGAGATTCCAACGACCGTAGGTGTTACCTATAGTTTAGCACTATTGCCAGATAGCAGGATGCGCCAACGCGTAACTGATTCGCGTGTTGGTATTGCATCTGTATCTAAACTCACCTTCGATAATAACATAGCAAAAAGCAAGCAAACATTCATAGCACAACGTTGGAACCTCGTTCCACAGAATCTAAAGGCTTACGAACAAGGTAAGTTATCAAAGCCTGTTAAGTCAATATGCTTTTATATTGATGATGCCTTCCCAGTTGAATGGAAGAATGCGATAAAGCAAGGAGTAGAACTTTGGAATAAGGCTTTCGAACAAGCGGGTTATCAAAAGACTATTGAAGCCTTAGACTTCCCAAAGAATGATCATAACTTCGATGCAGACGATATTGCCTATTCTTGCATTCGATACGTACCAAGTACAGCTGAAAAGGTTACATCTTCTTTTTTGGCGAACCCACAAACAGGAGAAATCATCAATGCCTCTGTGTTTGTTCCTGCCAATGTCGGTGATCAGATTTACCGTTGGTTATTCTTAGGTTCAGCAGCATCAGATGCCACAATGCGTACTTCTCATCTTCCACAAGACAAGTTCAATCAAGGATTGAAGTACATGGTAGCATGCGAAGTAGGGCGAAGCCTTGGTTTGCTTGATAATATAGGAGCTTCGTATTCCTATCCTGTTGACTCTCTTCGTAATAGCACATTTACACGTGCCAACAATCTTGCTGCATCAATAATGGCTAATACACCTTTTAATTATGTTGCTCAGCCAAGTGATAAAGGTGTTGTTTATATGCCAGAGAGTGTTGGACAGTATGATAAGCATGCTATCGAATGGGCTTATCGTTATTTCGACCCATCAAAGACAAGTTTAAGTGCTGAAACCGATGTGCTTGAGAAGATGGTTGATAAGCGTGTACAGAATCCTCGTTATCGTTTCTTCCGAACTTCTTCATTGGTTTGGGACCCACGTGTACAGGAAGGTGCATTAGGCAACGATGCAATTAAGGCAAGCGAATATGGATTGCGTAATATGCAAATCGTTGGAAACAACCTTTATAACTGGGTGAAAGACGATGATGATAGTCGCATCAAAGAGAAGTTATATCTGGCAATCTCTCAGCAGAGATATGCTTTCTTCAAACGTGTGTTGAGCAATGTTGGTGGTATCTTCTTAAACGATATGAAAGCGTCATCGGGTGTTCCTCGCTATGAGGTAGTACCTAAAGCACGCCAGCGACAGGCGATGTTATGGTGCTTAAATCAGGCAAAGCACTTCAAGCAATATGCTAACCCAACCTTTGAACGTAAGGGATTTATGGCTATAAGCTATTACGACCAGCTTTTAGAGTTTATTGGATATGATCTCTTTGGTGTTCGTACACGCTTGGCAGTAGCATCACACCTTTCATCACAGAGTTACAGTCAAAAAGAATATTTCGACGACCTTTTCTCTTCACTCTTCCAAAGTGCACAATTGTGTAAGGCTCCATCTCAGGAGGAACGTGTGTTACAGCGTGCTTATCTAACGTATTCACGTGCGGTTATCGACAAGGCTAACAAGCAGGGTGGTAATGGTCCAGCAGCACTTCAGTCTACATCGGTTAACGGCAGTCAGATGAGTAGCACTGCCTATGGTAATCCTACAGCCTCCCTCGCACCAACAGTTGATGCCGCTTTGTTAGACGGCTCGGCTATTTACTTCTACACCTCACTGTTGAAGCTTAAGCCAATGTTGGAGAAGTGTGTCAAAGCAAACCTCTCACCTGATGCGCACTCACATTATTCTATGTTGCTCTTTAAGGTGAACAAAGCTTTGGAGGATGGACAATGAAATATTCATTAATAGCTAATCAGTTAATGCGTCGCATACTATTACTTCTGCTTCTCTTCGCTATGGTTGCAACATCGGGAGCAGCTTTCCCGTTTTCAAAACGTAAGAAGAAGGCGCAGAGCACACAAACAGAAAAGAAATCGGCTTACGAGCGTGCCCTCACCGAGCAATTAACGGAGTCGGTGCGTGGTAGCTTTGTATCGTTTCATAAGACTGACGGACGTATATTGATGGAGCTTCCGAAGCAGTCTTTGGGTCGTGACATGATTATTGGTGTAACCATTTCGTCAGTGTCAAATCCTAAGATGGGCGACTTAGGCTTTAAGAATTCCAACTTAGTGCATGTACGCTTCATAGAGAAAGATAGTTCTGTGGTGATGCAGGTGGTAAATACCGACTTGTTTGTGCCAAAGAATCAACCCTCAGCTACGCTTGCAGCAAGGCTGAACTATGATAATCTTGACTTCTTTTCATTCCCTATTAAGGCACATAACGACTCCACTGGAGCCGTGCTGTTCGATGCTTCGTCATTTATTCTAAAGGAGAATCGCTTCTTCCCAGTGATTGCTAAGAATGTAGGGTCGTACACTGTAAACTCATCTTTGAAAGAGAACCTTACAAGGGTGACGAAACTAAAAGTCTTCGATGAGAATGCCTGTGTCGGTATGGATAGGCATTACATCATTAGTCTCTCTGGTAAGAAAGGTTCGCCTATCACAAACTATCCCGTAACGATTGGCGTAAACTTTACGTTAGCACTGTTACCAAACGACTTGATGACACCTCGTTTGAGTGATACACGTGTGGGAATGTTTCTTATGAATAAGGATGTTCTTAAGAAGGATGGGTCAATTGATAAAGCTACATTCGTTAAGCGTTGGCGACTTGTACCGAAGGATACAGTTGCCTACTTTGCTGGCGAACTCTGCGAACCAACAAAGCCTATCGTCTATTATGTAGAGAATACATTCCCTCCACTTTGGAAACGAGCTATCAAAGCTGGTGTTCTATGGTGGAATAAGGCTTTCGAACGTATTGGGTTTAAGAATGTCATGCAGGTGGCAGACTTCCCTGAGAACGACCCTAATTTCGACCCCGATAACTTCAAGTATTCTTGTATAAGATACTTACCTACTGACGTCGAGAATGCTATGGGACCATCGTGGACCGACCCTCGCACAGGAGAAGTAATCAATGCTACCGTTCTTGTTTATAATGATGTCGTAAACACGATTAACAACTGGCGATTTGTTCAGACGGCACAGATTGACTCTCGTGCACGTGGAGCGCAGATGCCTGACAGTATTATAGAGGAGACACTCGAGTATATTATTGCCCACGAGATTGGTCATACGCTTGGATTTATGCACAATATGGCAGCATCTGCAGCACTTCCAACCGACTCGTTGCGTTCCCCTGCCTTCACGCAAAAGTATGGTACAACGGCTTCCATCATGGATTATGCACGTTTTAATTATGTTGCACAACCTACTGACCACGGTGTTAAACTTACTCCACCGCGTCTTGGTGTCTATGACTACTATGCTGTTGAGTGGGCTTATAAACTTTTCCCTGGTTCGAAGGGGTTTGAGGATGATGCGAAACAGCTGCGTTTATTGGCTGAAAAGCATGAAGGCGACCCTTTCTATCGTTATGGCTTACAGCAAACGGGAACGAAGTATGACCCTTCTGCTATTGAGGAAGACCTCGGTGACGACCCAGTCAAGTCGTCTACCTATGGTATGGATAATCTTCGAATGATTCTCAAGAACCTTGATCATTGGATTGGTGATGAGGATGGCGATAATCGTAAGGCTGAGTTATATAATGAGGTGCTGTCTCAAGCTATGCATTATGTACGTAATGTTAGTATTAATGTCCCTGGCATCTACCTCTATCAAACAAGCGAGAAGTCGGGCTTACCACGCTATAAGGTTGTGCCTAAGGCTAAGCAAAAAGAGTCTGTGCAATGGCTTTTGAAGCAAGCACGCACGTTTGCGACATTAGGTAACGATACGATTGAGAAGAAACTACCATTCGGAGCAAACAAGCCTTTTAAGATTTTAGCTCGTGATGTGCAGTCGCTTGCTATGATGGCTACGTCAAAACTTGCTATTTCTTATTATCTTGACTCTACCTCTTACTCACCAATTGAGTATATGGAGGATGTTTATCAAGATGTCTTTGGCAAGACGATTTCTGGTAAAGAGAATCTTTCTGTGGCTGACCTCTCTATGCAACGACTCTATGTCGACTTATTGCAAGAAGGTGTTTCTGATATGAAGCAAGCACCTAATGTTCATAATCTTCAGATGCCTTTGACTTCTGTAAATAGTGTTATCACCAATATGTTACGAAGGAGTGAGGCTGGAAATGAGCATACGGAATGTTGTTATTTGGCAGACAGACAACGAAGTTTAGATGATGATACTCATTTTCTTAACTTCGGTAATGGCTATGGTGAGCCAGAACCTTTGTGGGGAACAACTGTCAATCGCACTTCTGAGTTCCAATTAGAGTATGCACAGAAGTTGCTTTCTTTGTTAGAAACAACCATTCCACGTGTTTCTTCTCCTGATTTGAAAGCACATTATATGCTTCTTGAAAAGCGTTTGAAGAAGTATTTGAAATAATAGTATTCTCCAATTCGATAAACTTAAAGCTCTCTATAATTCTCATAATTATAGGGAGTTTTTTGTTCTTTCGGAATATGAAGTGATAAACTAAACTCTAATATTATAAAGCGCACAGCGTCTATTTATAGTTTGCAGTTAAATCTTACGTAGGGAATAAGAATGTTTGTACTCGGAAAAAAGTTTACATAAATTCAAAGTCTGCGTAAGTAAAAGCCAAGAAAAGGGGCTTTTCTTTTGCCTTTGTAACTAAAAGATAATCAGATGGTTGTAAAACGGCGTGTGTAAGGGTGCTTTCTAAGGCTCTTAAAGGGCGTTAGTAAGACTTCAGTTAACGCCCTTTTGATGTGCTATAAAGCATCTTTTCATATGCAAAAGAGCGTAGATTGAAAACGAAGATATGAAAAAACAGAACAAAAAAGTATCTTCATTGTCTCTGTTTTTGTATGAACGAGACTTTTATTATCGCTCGTAAAAGTCGTAGAAAGCAAGTAATCTTAGAGGATGAAAAGCGTGCTTCCTCTCCTTTCAATGATTGTGATAATGCTTATTAGTGATAGAAATAATGCTTATCAGTAGGAAGTTTCCACAGCTTATTTAGCTGCCGCATAGCTTATTTCTTTTTCTTTTTGAATAAGCTGAACTTATTAAAGGGACCTGATGATCGCTTACCCCCAAACATACGATAGAGCTTCCACGTAAGGATAAGTCCATCCAATACGCCTGCACCAACATTGAATGCACCAGAGAAGCGCTGAGTAGGCGTGTTCTTGTCTTTCGGCTTATGCATAAGCTCATTCCACAACCCCGCAATCTTGTTGCTATCCTTGGTCAAGTCTGTACGCAGCTGCGCCTTGCGCAAGCGAATGTCGTTCAGCGACCTATAATTGGTTCCAAAGTGAGTGGTCTGTTCAGTCATAAGCTTATTTTGACATTAAAAGACTTCCCAAGAATCTTACCAATGGGCGTTCAATAAGACTGCGACGTAGTAAGATGAAGAAGATGAGCAGTAGCAAATAGCCACCACCAACAATGAGGAAAGCCCAAATAAGTGAGCCCACCAATGTCTGCAATGCAAAGGCTGCAGCAAAGGAGAGATAAATTAGGGAAATTAATAAGATAGTGCAGAAGACAACCATGATTGTAATCACGGTCAGTAATCGCACGACCTTTTCAATTACATCGAGCTTCATGTACTCTGACTGAAGCCCGATATAATGCTTTAGCACCTCTACGAGTTGTGCTATTGTTTCTACGTTCTTATCGTTTGAGAACATCCTTTATAATTTAGATAGCGTCTGAAGCTGCATCCTTGATATCCTCAACGAAGTCCTCAGCTTCCTTGCGGCTGAGCTTGATATCATGCTTCTTGCAGAAATCGTCAACAGCATCAGAAATCTTTGAACGTGTGTCTGTACCCTTCTCTGGAGCCAAAAGAAGTCCGAGAGCTGCGCCTGTGATGCTACCACAGAGGAATGCGCAAACATAACCTAATGTCTTCATAATCTCTTATTTTTTTATTGTTAATGAATAGTTCTTTCTTTATCAATGGCAAATATAGTCAAAGTTTCGCATATTAGCAATAGATAGGAAGTATTTTTGTGTTAAAAATCTTACAAATAGTTTATTTAACAAACTTTATTGACGCTGCTTTCTTACTTCTGCTTCTTATTTTGTAACTTCGCACGATAATTACATAGTAAATTAATAGTATAATCAATAAAAACTAAGGGATTATGAAGAAATTTATGGTTTTGGGCGCAGCTATGTGTGTGGCAATGGCTTTCACTGGCTGTAAGTCAAGCGAGAGTGCATACAAGAAGGCTTACGAGAAGGCTAAGTCTCAGGAGCAGAATACTACTACGAATAATGATGACAACGCAACTCAGCAGGACGCTGTTGTAGCTCCAGTAGAGACTCAGCCAGTTACTCAGGCTCCTGTTGTTGATAATTACGACAATGAGCCAGTACGCCGCGAGACTGTTTCTGTTGTAAATGGTTCTGGTTTGAAGGCTTACAGCGTAGTTGTTGGTTCATTCGGCGTTAAGTCTAATGCTGAGGGCCTGCAGCAGCGTTTGAAGAATGCTGGCTACGATGCTCAGGTTGCTTACAACGCTGGTAACAATATGTATCGCGTTGTTGCTTCTACTTACGACAGCAAGGCTTCAGCTGTTCAGAGCCGCAATCAGCTCCGTGCTACTTACGCTGATGCTTGGTTGCTCTCTCGATAAATGAGTAGAATTTTAGCGATAGATTACGGTAAAAAACGTACAGGATTAGCAGTCACCGACCCATTGTGCATCATCGCCAATGGGTTGGCGACTGTTCCTACGTCTGAACTTTTTGAGTTTTTGAACCAGTATATCGCAAAGGAAGCGGTCAGTCAACTCGTCATTGGCAAACCTATACAACCCAATGGTCAGCCGAGTGAGAACCTCGCTCGTGTGGAGCAATTTGTCAATCGTTGGCGCAAGGCACACCCAGAGTTGCCTATTGATTATTATGACGAGCGCTTTACATCGGTTATCGCTCATCAAGCAATGATTGCGGGTGGGGTTAAGAAGAAGACCCGCCGTGAAGATAAGGGGCTTGTTGACGAGATTTCGGCAACAATTATCCTACAAGATTATATGAGGTCCAAGGGGCTATAAACTGTTTGAAGCTTATGCTTGTTAAACTTCGAAACGTTTGGAAATCAGACTTGTAAAGCCTTGAGTCGTTTGATTATTAAGCTGATAGCGCTTTACACTATTTGATGATTAAACTTGTTGGACACCTATTAAGTTTAAAAGAAAGATAAGAATATGGTATTACCCATTTACACATATGGTCAGCCAGTGTTGCGAAAGGTAGCCGAGGATATCCCCCTCGATTATCCCGACCTCCAAGAGCTGATACAAAATATGTTTGAGACAAACACCGCCAGCGATGGCGTAGGTTTGGCAGCACCACAGATTGGTAAGTCTATCCGTGTCGTTGTTGTCGACTTGGATGTGCTCTCAGACACCTTCCCTGAGTATAAAGACTATCGTCATGCATTCATCAATGGTCACATCCTTGAGTATGATGACTCTGAGACGGAGACCTTGGAAGAGGGATGCCTCTCGCTGCCAGGTGTTCACGAGAGTGTGACACGTGCAAAGCGCATCTACGTTAAGTGGTATGACGAGAATCTCGTTGAGCATGAGGAGTGGATTGATGGCTATCTTGCTCGAGTTATCCAGCATGAGTTTGATCACCTCGAAGGTCGTGTCTTCACTGATCGTCTCTCGGCATTCCGCAAGCAGATGATTACCAGCAAGCTCAAAGCCCTTCTGCAGGGAAAAGTTCGCTGCCACTATCGTGTGAAGGCTCCACGTAAGTAAGCCTATGTTGCGTGGTTTCGTAGTATCCTTGCTTTGCCTATTGGCATTACCGTCAGCAGCCCAATACAACGTCAAGAAGATGATGGAGGAGGGGAGGCGGACGCTTGATCAGGGATACTACGTTACTTCCATGCAGATTTTCTCTCGTATCGTTGCCCTCAAACCAAATCTATACGAGGCTTGGTATTTGATGGCATTGTCAAAGTATCACCTTGAAGACTATAAGGGTGCTGGTGATGATTGTCGCCGTGCTTTGACTTTACAGCCCTATATTGCTGATATCTACGAACTTTATGGTATGTCTAATATCCATGTGGAGCGTTACGACAGTGCTATCGTAGCCTTTTCTCATGCCCTTGATATAACCCCCGACAATCGCGATTATTGGTTTAATCGTGCTTATTGTCTCTATCAAGTGGGCGATAGCAAAGCAGCCCTTCAGCAACTTGATTATATCCTTAAGAGGTGGAAGACCTTCGAAGCAGCCACCCAGCTTCGTGCCGACATCGTAGCGGGTAGGAAGCCAAAGCAACAGCCCATGAAACCTAATGCTTCGCAATTTTACAAGCTACCGAGTCTTCGCATTGAAGGTGATGACAAGCGTCCGTTGAAGCTTTGAACTTCATCTATCCTTTGACCTTTGAGCATTGAACTTTGAACTTTATGATTTGTGACTACGAATTTCTCTAATTACGCTAACATTATTGCGATGTAATTCGTGTCATTCGCGTAATTCGCAGTTAACTTTTTGATTAGCACTACGAATGGGACTAATGTCACGAATGATTATTGCTAAGTAATTCGTACAATTCGCGTAATTCGTAGTTAACTTTTTGATTTGCGTTTAACCCTTAAGCAACATCGGTAATCACAATTATGAATTCTGAATTGTGAATTATGAATTTTATTTGGATTATGAATTATGAATTCTGAATTAAAAGTATTACCTTTGCCACATATTTGATTTATAAAACTAATTTGTAGTATGGTTAAAATCACTTTCCCAGACGGTTCCGTTCGTGAATACGAGCAGGGCGTAACTGGTTATCAAATCGCCGAGAGCATTTCGCCGGCTCTCGCCCGTGACGTTGTATCTTGCGGTGTAAATGGCGAAACAACAGAACTCAATCGTCCTATCAATGAGGACGCAAGCATCGCTCTTTATAAGTTCGATGACGAAGAAGGTAAGCACACCTTCTGGCACACTTCTGCCCACCTCCTCGCTGAGGCTTTGCAGGAGCTTTACCCAGGCATTCAGTTCGGATTCGGACCAGCTGTTGAGAATGGTTTCTTCTATGACGTGATGCCTGCAGAGGGTCAGACAATCTCTGAGAATGACTTCCCAAAGATTGAAGAGAAGATGCGCGAACTTGCTAAGAAGAATGAGCAGGTCGTTCGTCGTGATGTCTCTAAGGCGGATGCTGTTAAGGAGTTTACTGCCGATGGACAGGAATACAAGGTGGAGCACATCGTAGAGGACCTCGAGGATGGCACTATCTCAACATATTCGCAGGGTAATTTCACCGACCTTTGTCGTGGCCCGCACCTCGTTTCTACAGGTGCTATCAAGGCTGTCAAGATAACCAGCGTTGCTGGAGCTTTCTGGCGTGGCGATGCTAAGCGCGAGCAGATGACACGTATCTACGGTATCACCTTCCCTAAGAAGAAGATGCTCGACGAATACCTCGAGATGCTCGAAGAGGCTAAGAAGCGCGACCATAGAAAGATTGGTAAGGAAATGGAACTCTTTATGTTCTCTGACCGCGTCGGAAAGGGTCTTCCTATCTGGCTTCCAAAGGGAACACAGTTGCGCCTGCGCTTGCAAGAGCTCTTGCGTCGTCTCCTCCGTCCTTACAACTATCAAGAGGTAATCACACCGGGTATTGGTGGTAAGAACCTCTACGTAACTTCTGGTCACTATGCCCACTATGGCAAGGATGCGTTCCAGCCAATCCACACACCAGAGGAGGACGAGGAGTATATGCTCAAACCAATGAACTGTCCTCACCACTGTGAGATTTACGCTTACAAACCACGTTCTTACAAAGATCTCCCACTGCGTATTGCAGAGTTCGGAACCGTGTTCCGCTACGAGAAGAGTGGTGAGCTTCACGGACTTACACGTGTTCGTACCTTCACTCAGGACGATGCACACATCTTCGTACGTCCTGACCAGGTAAAGGCAGAGTTTGAGAACAATATCGACATCATCCTCAAGGTGTTCAAGACCTTCGGTTTCGATAACTATGAGGCACAGATTTCTCTCCGCGACCCAGAGGATAAGGAGAAGTATATCGGCTCTGACGAGGTTTGGGAAGAGAGCGAAGCAGCTATCAAGGAAGCATGTGCAGAGAAGGGGCTCAACGCTCGTGTAGAACTTGGTGAAGCAGCATTCTACGGTCCTAAGCTCGACTTCATGGTGAAGGATGCTATCGGTCGTCGTTGGCAGCTCGGTACAATCCAGGTAGACTACAACCTCCCTAACCGCTTCAAGCTCGAATATACAGCAGAGGACAACTCTAAGAAGACACCAGTGATGGTTCACCGTGCGCCATTCGGTTCACTCGAGCGTTTCACTGCCGTTCTCATCGAGCACACAGCAGGTCACTTCCCACTCTGGTTGACACCTGATCAGGTTGCCATCCTCCCAATCTCTGAGAAGTATAACGACTACGCCCGCAAGGTGAAGGCATACTTCGATGCACACGACGTACGTTCAATCATGGACGACCGCAACGAGAAGATTGGTCGCAAGATTCGCGACAACGAGCTCAAGCGTGTCCCATACATGGTTATCGTGGGCGAGAAAGAAGCAGCCGAAGGCCTTGTGTCAATGCGTCAGCAGGGCGGTGGCGAGCAGGCAACGATGACAATGGAAGCCTTCGCAGAGCGTATCAACAACGAGGTTGCTGAACAGCTGAAGGGGTTGGATTAAAGCCCCACCCGACAAGTAGCCCCTCCCCCTTACCCCTCCCCCATAGGGAGGGGAGTAGACACCGTGATACCCCTGTTGTTAGATAAGTGGTGGTATGCGAATAACATACTTATTAGGGGTGGAACAGAAGTTAGATAACATACTTGTTAGGGGCAGAAGGTTAGATAACATACTTGTTGGGGGATATAAGTTAGAAGTCCCTTCGCTTTAGAGGCTAACATATTAATGACCCTCGTGGTCTCCCTTCTCTTCTAATCAAGGGAAGGAGAATCCCTTATGCGGCATCCCTTAGTGGGTGCCGCTTTTTTTATTCCTTTGAGTTTGTCTATTGCTTTTGTACTTTTACTTTGAACTATGAAGCTGACTTTTCATATTCAGAACTATAGTATCTAATAGAGTATTGCTTCATTGGAATGAGGTTATCTTCTGTTTAGTCGGTCACTTCATAGAAGTAGTCGAGCTCTTCACCTTCCAAGTGTTCCTGCGCCCAAAGGTTGGTCTCTTTCCAAAGGTCGTTATACACCTGGCAACTGTTTCGTTTATCTGATACCACTGCCAAATCTTGTGGTTGAGCACCATGACAAGCTCGGTGAGATAGACGTGGTTGGTTTTCCGTTCCTTCAAATAGCCTCGACGGTACTTTCGTGGGAATGGAGGCGATGCTACCTTTGCACAGTAAAAATCAAGCCATGGCAGCTACACGAGAAGTAGACAATCAATGGCAAAAACATAATTTTAGGGTAAAAGTTGAAGAATACGATAATTATTTTGCCTTAATTTGTAAATTTATCGAAATATAGATACTATTTTGCCCGGAAGATTGTATCTTTGCACTAAATAATATAGTGCTATCATTTATGGAGAAGAACATCAATCGAATAAAAGTTGTGCTTGCAGAAAAGAACTTGCCCAATAAATGGTTGGTTGAACAACTTGGCGTTTCACCGACAACAGTTTCCAAATGGGTGACAAATACCAGTCAACCTGCAATGGAAACATTTATGAAGATAGCCCTATTGTTGAAAGTTGACATCAACGAGTTACTTAGATTTAAAGAATTGGAAGGAAATAAGGAAAAGTAATGGCTGGTAGAGAAAAAAACTGCAAATGGTATTTTTCTGATCAGCCGAATGGTCAGGAAATAGGCCCAAACAATGCCATGGAGCAAAACTTCAAACGGCACCCCTATGCTTCACTTGTCAGAGAGAGCATTCAAAACTCTTTGGATGCTGTCGATGATACGAGTAAACCGGTCGTTGTGGAGTATTCCTTCAAGGAAATGAAGGGCATGGACTATCCTGAATTTTTCAAATTGCAAGGACATATCAAAGGTTGTTTGGACTACTTCCCATCTAACCCCAATGCAAAATCCCTTTACCAACCTATGTTGAAATGGTTTGACGGAGGAAATAAGTATCATAAGAATATAGGCTATATCCGTGTGAGCGATTTCAACACAAAAGGTATGGAATATAAAGAGGGAGACACTTCCAAAGCATTCTATGCTTTTGTTCGTTCAGCTGGTGTAAGTGCCAAGGACAGCGACTCTGCAGGAGGCTCTTTTGGCTTTGGCAAGGCTGCCTATTTTCTACTTTCTCCTATCAGCACTATTATTGTGAGCACCTGCACTCAAAAGTATAACAAATACTTTGAGGGCATATCTTCTCTCTGCACTCACCTCTATGAGGGTGCCAAGAAAATGGCTGTGGGTTACTATGACTGCAATAATGGTAAGCCTATTGAAGATGAAACGGAAATGCCTTCTCAGTTCCGAAGATCAGAACCGGGGACAGACATAAATATTCTCGGCTTTAATCCGGAAGATAAGGAGGATGCTATTACGGAAATGAAAGAGGCTGTTCTTCGCAACTTTTGGATGGCTATTCTTGACAACAGACTAAAAGTGAGAATTGATGAAAACCTGACCATATCGAAGGACAACATAGCCGAGTTGATGGAAGAGGTGTTTCCTGATGATGACGATAATACCAGAAAGAATGGATATGACAATCCGCGTCCATATTTTGATGCTGTACGCCTAAATGGAACGGCAAGCCGATATATTGCCTGTGAAGAGCATCTGCCAATGCTGGGTCATGTAAAACTCTTTGTCAACAAACAGAGAGGTGCTACCGATAAGGTCGCATATATGCGCGATCTTGGAATGTTGGTTTTCTCAAAGCGAACCAAGACCAACTATGGCATGTATGGTGTCTTTTACTGTGATGACAGAAATGGCAATGAACTGTTACGCAAGCTGGAGAACCCTGCCCATGACGAATGGAAGGCTGGCAATTGGAGAATTGCCGGAAAAACAGCACCACAGGGCAGACCAACTCTTCAAATTCTCGACAACTTCGTCTCACGTTGTCTGTCGGAAATATTTACTTCGCAGAACAGCCAGGCTGTCAACATCAGGGGGCTAGAAGAATTCTTATATATTCCAACAGAGTATGATGAAGATAATAATAATGATTCCAACGAGTCACTTACCGGTAAACCAACGGGCGATATAAAGAACTTCGGATCATCATTTACAACAGATATACCACAGAGTGAAGATAATCCCACCATATCAAAACCTGCAACACAAGCCTCTACCGGTCATGTCATGATTGCCAAACAGCATACTGCTTCTCCTTCAACCGGAGGGAACCTTATGTCTGGACACGGCAGCAGGCAGGTGAAGAATAAAGGTGGCATTCCCAAACCTGGTAACACATCGGAAACGAATACAAAAGACAAAGAGGGGAAATCCGGTATCTATGCCACCCCCGTGGATGTAAAATACCGCACATTCAGCCAAATCGAAAACGGCATGGTCTATCATTATGTAGTACTTCATTCTGACGAAGATATAGTCAATGTAAGCCTTCATTTTTATGCCGTCGGTGAAGAAAGTGATGAAGAGTTGCAGGTTGTAGAAACAGGTGAAGGATCTGTAAACGGAAGTATCATTCAGGGAGTTCATGTGCAGGAGGGACATACACGCTTACGTGTAAGATTCTCCGACAACATGAAACATTCTCTTAAATTGTCAGCGGAGGAAGTTCATGAAGTTTAATAATATATCCTTACCCTATCCTGTACTCGGGAACAATGATGATGTCTATCCTCTCCTGGGCTCTGACAGCATCAAGATGGCTGACCCTGTAAAGACTGCAACTGAATACGTCTTTCATGTGGAGTTAGTTCAGCGCAATAAAAATATCGCCGATTTGGTAATCAGTGGGAAGGCAGAGTATGCTTGTGAGATCACATGTAACACTACCTTCCTAAGAAGATGTATTCATTCAGACTTGCCCTGCTTTGACATACATCTTTCTAGAAAAGAAGTAAATGGCAGAATTAATTTTAACTGCTTTATCGCTGTTAAAGAGGTTATCTGTAATTATAGCAATGAGGATTTTAACGAGGATTATCATGGGTTCTCCTTCGACTTGGAACCAGGTGATCTCCTAGCAGTTTTCCCTTCGTCTTTCTACAACACAAACATCAAATTTGACAAGTTGTTCGCAGCGGGCTCTTTTATGCAAATAGTAGAAGCTGCCAATGGTATAGAGAAAACATGGTTTAATTTGGATGAAGACAAGATTCTCATTGAAATGCCCCATGAACTGTTTGAAAAATATATTCAGATAGGCAATGCTTTTTCAGAGGTGATCCATTCGTCCATAGTACACAATGCGCTGGTATATGCACTCTGTAATCTGGCAGATTACGCAGAATCAGGTAAAGTTTGGGCGGACAGTTTAATGCAGAGGCTGCAGGAACCACAGTTTCAGCAGTATGACCCTGACACATTGAAAAACGACATGACTATGGTTTATCGCCTGGCGGACTTGTTGCTGCAAGACCCTTATAAACGGCTGTTCGACAGTTTGGAGAGAATCAATGACAGTATAAACGGAGAAGTGGAGGATTGACGCATGGAACTACAAAAAGTTTTCACACATTCATATATGGAAAAGTTGCGCAGAAATATCCATATTTCTGGCTATCAGCAAGAATCTTTTCCTTATGACGCTACCCAAGTAAAGAAATTGGCCAACATCTATCAACCGCAAGGTTTGCTTGACCAAATGGATGCAACAGATGATTACAAATCTGCTGTCGCGCTGTATAAAGCCTATAGCGATCTCACACCCTTGGTAGCATCCCTGCCTGACTTGTGGGTTTATCTAGCTCATGTGGATTTGTTCTCCTATGTGCAGAAAAGATGGTCAAAAATTACAACAAAAGAAATAGATGAACAGTATATTCTTAATCATTGGCATGAAAATCAATATTTCTTGCGTACTACATTCGCAGGATTTTGGTGGCACGTTTACTTAACATATGATATAAAAAGAGCTGATCCGTATGAGCTTACAAAAGTTCTATTCAAAAGTCAAGATTTCAGAACTTTAAGATTCGGAGAATTAGGACTAATTAGACACAGAGAAGCCATGATCGGAGTTTTAACGTTCTTACTTGATAATCCGGAGATAATTCAAACTTCATTTGATCCAAGAGGACAATATATATCTAGATATTTCAATTTGCTAGGAGGATCAAAGATGCTCTCTGTTCTAACAAGAGATTTTTTCTACAACAAGTTGAAAGAGCTCAAGCCAAGCCTTCTTAGAATTAATTCTATAAAGGATGTTCAAAATAAGTCAATAAACTTATAATCAAATTGTAATGTCAAAAGTAAGAAAATATACTTTCATAGATCTATTTGCAGGATGTGGCGGCCTATCTGAAGGCTTTTTGGAAACCAATAAATTCATAGGTTTAGCTCATGTTGAATGGGAAACACCAATGGTTAATACTCTTCGCAAACGGCTTATCGATCAGTGGAACCATTCAGAAGAGGATGCTAAGAAACGTGTTATTAAATTTGATGTTCAAAAAACAGAAGAACTAATTAGAGGACATTGGTCTGACGAAACGAAGAAACTCTATGAAAAAGAAAACCACCCTGATATTGTAGACAAAGGGCTCGATGGTCTAATCGGCAAGACTGGCGTAGATTTAATTATTGGTGGTCCACCGTGTCAAGCATATTCTATTGCAGGAAGAGCTCAATCTCCTACAGGTATGAAATATGACTATCGGAACTATTTATTTGAAAGCTTTGTAAAGATTGTACATCATTTCAAACCAAAATCATTTGTATTTGAAAACGTACCAGGGCTTCTAAGTGCATGCCCTGGTGACAAGCCCGTTCGTGAGCGTATTTATGAAGCATTCAAAGCTATTGGGTATTCAATACGAACTCCAGAAACATTAAAGAAATCTATATATTGTGCCGAAGATTATGGTGTACCTCAAAAACGTAACAGAATTATAATTATTGGAACAAGATCAGATTCAAAATATGATATAGAGGAGTTCTACGATAGTCTCACAGATCATAAAATAAAAGGTTCACATAAAACAGTTAAAGATGCTATTGGGAATTTACCAAAATTATATCCCAAAAAGGAGATAATCCGCATTGGAAGAGCACATGTGTCACATGAGCAAACTAGTGGGGAGCAACTAGATCTTCATATACCACGTTATCATGGAGTTCGTGATCAGAAACTATTTCATGAGTGGTTAACTCATAATATGAATACATTTACTCAAGAGCAAAAGAAAGCATTCTATACTAAAATAACGGGACATACATCTAATCATATAAAATACAGAAATTTAGAATGGGATAAACCCTCTCCAACAATTGTTGCACACCTATATAAGGATGGCTATATGTTTATTCATCCTGATAGCGAACAATTACGAACAATAACAATAAGAGAGGCAGCTATCTTACAATCCTTTCCTATGGATTATAAATTCATTGGTTCAAATGCCTATTGCTATAAGATGATCGGAAATGCAGTTCCAGTACTTTTTGCTAAAAGCATTGCAGAAGCAATGTACGAAGTGCTCAAAAAAAAGAAAAGATGAAAAGAAAATTAAATATATTAGTTGCTTGTGAAGAGAGCCAAGCAACATGTAGAGCATTCAGAAAGTTAGGTCAGAATGCTTATAGCTGTGACCTGTTAAAATGTAGCGGAACTATGTTTGGCAGTGACGAAACTGACCCTCACCCTGAATGGCATTTTAACCATGATGTATCGACTGTTCTTGATAGAACGGACCTTATATTGCAAAACGGGGAAACTGCTGTTATCAACGGTGGCTGGGATATAATGATTGGTCATCCACCATGCACATTCTTGGCTGTAAGTGGCGCAAAGTGGATGTATAACCCAATGGATAAGGACAAGCCTATAGAAGAACGCAGACCCCACCCAAATTTTCCAAATAGGAAAAAGGATCAGGAAGATGGCGTGAATTTCTTTATGTCATTAGCGTCAGCTAACGTTAATCGTATTGCCATAGAAAACCCCGTCGGAATCATGAGTACAAGGTGGAGAAAGCCTGATCAAGCCATACAACCATATATGTTTGGTGATCCTTATTCTAAAAATACATGTCTGTGGCTTAAAAATCTTCGTCCATTACACGCATCTAAAGAAACTTCAGATCATGGTGAACGTATTTATTTCGAAAGCGGAAAGTCTCAGCCGAAATGGTATTCTGATGGCTTGACGAAAACAAAATCAAAAGAAGAACGTCAAAAATGGCGTAGCAAAACATTTCCAGGCATTGCAAGAGGCTTTGCCGAACAATGGACAATTCAAATTGCTTACGAAGAAGGACTGTTAGATGACCATGAAATGGAGATACTTGGGGACAACTATTTGGAACTTATAGATCAACTTACAGGAGGGATACGATATACATCTGTAACGAAAGATTCTATGATAGAAAAGGTCAGAATACCACAACACTTCGATCCTATCAGATTGGGTGAAGTAGAAAGGAGAGAACAAGATCTCATTGCGTTTTGGACTACAAAAAAGTGATTTTTATGAAAATATATATCAGAAAAATCATGAAACATGATCTAACACACGAGGTGAGTTTAACATCATATGTATATTATGATTTTTTTGAGGGTAATGAATGTTGTTCCTTTCAAATAGACGGAGAAAAGAAAACATTTACAGTTACTTTCAATAATGCTACAGACTTTCGCTTTGGTGGTGATTTTAAGAAAATATGCAGAAACCTGGAAGTACACGAAGGTGATTTCCTTATTATCAAAAGAATGGGTAAAAACACTTTCTCTATATCAAAAGAAACTGATACCATTGCCACGGATAAAGGTTACACTCCTTATTTTACGGGAAGGAGAAGACATCTTATCGCTACTATCATGGATGAAATATTAAATGCTCAATATGTAAGATAACATGGGAGACGGATTAGTAAAATGGCGAATGGCCAAGATACCTACAGTTGTAGAACTTGTTAGTCAATTACCTAAGGAAGAAATGTCGGAATTACAATTTCGAAATGAAATGAAGCATTCTATATATGGTGAAGGATTTATAAGAACTGCTTATCAATTAGCCTGTCAATTAGGTTTATATTGTATAGATAATGGGAAATATATTCCAAGATTTACACATGATATTACGGAATCTGAAGCTAAAACTTTTATGGAAAATTGGATATGGAATTATTACATGCCAAATCCTTATACGAAAAGTTTTATTAAGACCTGCAACCCCAAGTATGTACTTTCCACAATAATATCATATTTGGAAAGTCATCCTGAAGAGAAGAACCTAGGGGCAATATGTTTCAATATTTGGGAAGAACCTATCGGCAATCTTCCAAACCTAAAATATGTTTTAAATGAATATTCAAAAGTAATAACGATAAATAATAGCAACGAAGTAATTCTTCAACCTAATTACAAAGAAATTATGAAGGAACAGTTAGACAGAAACGACAAGAAAAAATTCTATGATATAGTAGGAGGAATTAGCTGTAGAACAAGTGATACTAAACCTATTGTTCCAACCGATGACGAAATATCCTTAGTCTCTCAGCAATACAGCTATATTTCCGCTATTAAGGCAAAACCATTCCTCATTTTAGGAGGATTTTCAGGTACAGGAAAGAGTCAACAGGTGAAGGAGCTTGCATTTGCAGCATGTCCATGTGACGGCATTTTAAACACCTCGGAAACATCACCTGGGAACTATCTATTGGTAAGTGTCAAGCCCAATTGGCACGATGCATCAGACATTACGGGATTCCGTTCCTCTGTCAACAAGAATTATTATGTAACAGATTTCATGAGGTTTCTTGTCAAGGCTAAAGCATACGAAAGCAAGAAAGTTCCTTTCTTTGTTTGTCTCGATGAGATGAACCTCGCACCGGTAGAAGAGTATTTTGCAGATTTTCTAAGCGTGATTGAATCAAGAAAGCGTACCGAAGACGGACGAATAGTTACAGACCCAATTGTACCGGCAAGCGTATTCAACGATACTTATTCTGATGATTTCAATATCTTTATACGATTGGGACTTCAACCTGTAAGCTCGGAATGGAAGGAAGATGAAATCAACGCTTTGGACACAGACGACAAGAAACAGGCTTTCATCCGTCAAGACATTGTTGATGAACTGATGCGTGAAGGTTTAACTATTCCACAGAATGTAATCATTATCGGCACAGTCAACATGGACGATACAACCAACACTTTTTCGAGAAAGGTTATTGACCGTGCCATGACTTTTGAGACCATTGTAAACACCTTTGGTCTAGATTACTTCGAGAAAGATGTCCCCCTGCACTACGTTAAAAATCCACTGCCGGGAGAGTATTTTATCAGCGATGAGGTGCGTGCCACTCAAATGATAGAAAGTGGTAGGTTTAGTCTTACCGAAAAGGAAGAACAGGATGTTCTTGCCTTTATCAACGGTATCAACAAAGATATGGAAGGCACTCCTTTCAAGATCAGTTACCGAATATTGAATGAAACCATACTTTTGTACCATTCAAAGAGGCGTTTAAAAGAGCTGTTGGAAGAGAACGGTGACAGCCGTGTAACAATCCATGACGGCCTCAATACAATCTTCGATGACATTTTGATGCAAAAAGTCTTGCCACGCATTGAAGGTGACTATGACAAATGCTGCAAATGTCTTACTAAACTATCCTCTCGCTGCGCGGAAAACTCATGGAACAAGAGTGAGGATAAGATAGAGTTTATGATAGAACGCTTTGGCAAGGACAAGAGCGGATTCACAAGTTTTTGGAACTAAAGTCTTATGGATGTAGCTGTTTTTGACTGTGATGATTATCAGCTGACCATTAGTACGGCAACGATAGATTATGCCTGGCAGCGTTTTTCACGAAGAGTGAAAGATGAAGCCAGAACTTACTGCACTTATAAGTCAAGCCGAGAAGGAAAGCTGTCATTGTATTATCCTTATGGCGACCATTGGGGTATGAGCATGATCAATTCCGAAGTGAACCGAAATATTTGGCCACAGCTGCACCCTGTGATTTTTGAATCCAGCGAATATCAGTTTGCCGTAGAATTTAAACATCTGGAGAACACTGACAGTGACAGGCATAAGCCGCGGGTCATTCACCAATTGAAAAGTGTTGGCGAAGGCTTCAAGTTTTATAAGACAGGAACATATACGGGCATTCTTGTGGGGAGTATTGATTTTATGAATTCCCCAGGAAAATTCAAATTTTCTTTTGAATACCGCAAAGAGGAAGACTCGCTTCACGAAGATTGTCTTGAATTATTTGTTGCGTCACCGAAACTTGACACAAAGAACGACCTTCATCAAATTATTTCACTGATTAATGATGAATACGAGAACTATGTATTTGACTATCTCACGCTAACTTTCAGCAGCTTCTCAACGACAAGGGCTGAACAGAACAACAGCATTGTATGGTTGAGTATATTCAAGGACGTTATTGAGGATTATTTCAAGAGCGTGCGCTTCATCATGTCGTGCCCCAACAACAGGAGTGTACGGCATGTGTATTATTCCCGACCGGAAAAAATACGCCGATGGAGCCCAAGAGAAGAAGAACGCTACAGGGATTTGGGCACAGATGCAGACAAGCATTGGTACCGCAATGAACAAACAGAGAACACTACCAATACAAGGGAAAATCGATTCGTAAAATATTCTCTTCGGGTGTTAGGCAAGAAGTTCAGAAAGATCTTCGGAGAAACCAGTTCTCTGTTCAAAGACATGGCTCAGGAAGAGATTGAAAGGATGGAGACATACGACAAAACTTTCAAGCAACTTCTTGCTGCGCCCTTTTTCCGACAGGTAGGTGAATTTGAAGGATTCAGACAGGAAAGTGCAGTCCTAACCCAACGCAGCGGTTATAGCCAGGTTTACAAGGCTTGGCTTATGCTTAAAAATTCCATTGATTTGATAGATGGAGAGACAGACATTGGCATGAAGAAAATTTGGGAGCTCTATGAGATATGGTGCTTTCTGATTATGAAACGACTGATTGCCAAGGTTCTCGGTCTTGACTTGACCGATAGAAACCATGTGCATGAAAATAAAGGGGAAATGATCAATACTTTTTTCGATAGCCAAATGCAGCATGATATAAAGTTTGATGCTCCCAATGGAGATTGCGTGTCGCTGCAATATCAGCACACCTATAACCGACGCTCAAAGGAAATGAAAACAACAACTACAGAGCAGCGGCCAGATATTGTTGTTAATATCATCAAGCCCGACGGTTTCGTGCTGACCTATCTGTATGATGCCAAATACCGCGTACAGGACGATGTCAGCCAGGGAGAATTGGATGCTGGAGCAGACTTGGATATTGCAGACTATCCCTTGCCTGAGGCAATCAATCAGATGCACCGTTATCGGGACGCTATCTATTATTCTATGGACGAAGACAACCGCCCACGTGGCAAGGAAGTGATAGGCGGATATATCTTATTTCCTGGACGAACAGAAGGGACGAAAATCGAAAACCGATATTTCTTTCAGAGCATCAAAAAAGTAAATATAGGTGCATTTCCTCTTCTTCCTGCAGATAAAGAACATGCAGCAGACTTGGTTCAATGCAACCTGCTTGAAAAGCATTTGCGTGAAATACTGCTTGAAGACAGTGTAATAGAGCATGTCAAAGACAGTATTCCACAGAAAGGTCTTACTTATACTTTCTGTCCAGACGATAAAGAAAGTTTGGTTCTTGTAGGTTACTGCAAAGATGACAATCAATGGAAGAATGTACAAAAGAACCAACTCTACTACATCCGAACAGGATTGGGCAGAAAGGGTTCTTTTCGCCTGAAACCAGGTTTTGAATACTGTAAATATCTGCTTCTGTACAAAGGAGAACGAAAGGAACTTTATCAGCTTAGCACCGAAGGGCCAAGGATTGTCATGGCCGATGAGTTGACGAAACTAGGATTCACGCCACATGGCACAGTGTATATGTGCTATGATCTCGCAGACCCTAAACCTGTAGCAATAATCAAAGATAAAGAAGGAAAGCTGTTTCATATCAGAATGGCACTGAATGTTTACCAAAAAGAGCCCTATGTGGCAGCTCTCAAGGATTTAATAGAAGAATAATGGACAGCCATACACCACAGCAACGGCACAGAAATATGGCTGCTATCCACTCGAAAGATACGAAGCCAGAGATGCTTGTGCGCAAATATCTGTGGAGCCGGGGCTTCCGCTATCGGATAAATAATCCACGCCTACCGGGGAAACCTGACATCGTATTGCGAAAATATCGCACATGTATATTTGTCAACGGTTGCTTTTGGCACGGACATGAGGGATGCAAATATTACGTTGTTCCAAAGACAAACACGAAGTTTTGGCTTGACAAAATCAACCAGAACAGGCAGCGTGACAAGGAACAGCAACAGAAACTGGCAAAGATGGGGTGGCACAGTATCACCGTATGGGAGTGCGAGTTGAAACCGAAAGCACAGGGCAAGACCTTAGAGGCTTTGGCTTATACCCTCAACCACATCTATCTTGAAGACCATTCGTTAAGATATAAGTTGCCGGAAGAGGAGCTATCGTCAGAAATGGCAGCAGAGCCTAATCCTATAATTGAATAGAATATGAAGAAATACAAATACAGACATTTTCTTACTTGCCGCATTGCCGGACTGACATATCATGATGCTGACAGTACCGTAGATGAGCTGCAGGAAGGTGACAGGCTGGTTTTGGTAAGGCAGAAGAACAACCATTATGACAGCAATGCCGTGGCAGTGGCTCTTCCTAATCACTATAACGGCAATCCTGACGAATTTGATTTTTGACAATATTCTTGGTTACATTCCAAGGAAATGCAATGCCCAGCTTGCAACCATGATGGACATGGGGTGGACTGACTTGCTGAATGTGGAGATTATGGAAATCAAACGCAATGCAGCCTATAGTGACAGGATTCACATTGCGGTATATATCCGGAGCAAAGAGCAGTAGACAATTCCTGACAAGCCATTGTGGGCTGTTGAGTTTAACCATGCTGGGTTCATGGATTTTCAGACGTTGCTGCATAGGGAAGGATTTGCCTTCTACCTATGGGATGGCAAACAGCCAAAAGACAGCTGCCGTCCAAAGCGTGGCGATGAAATAGCTTTCATCTATCGCGGACGCAGTAGAGTGATGCTGTACTTGTTAAAAAGCATGGTGCCCACCGGCAAAAATATTGACATAGACCTCTCTGTGGATGACGAAAACGCATACATGCTTTGCAGTATAGCCGGCCCGGTTACGGACAATCAGGAAGAAATGAAATTCCTTGATGATGAAAGATTGGAAAGAGAGCCCAATCATCCGCTCTCTTCTTACGCCACGATTCGGTTACAGCATATTTTTGAAAAAGCGTGTGCGCAGGATTTTTCTGCACCCATTGCAAGTTCTATCGATGAGAGCGAAGAAGGCAAGAAACAAGGCCAAGCATGGTATGTTAGATGTCACGAGGCTGATGGCGGCGATTATCTGTACTAGACCTGCAGCAGCAAGGAGGAGGCACAGGCAGTAGTCGATGGACAGAACAGTAACGAAGCCTTGTATGAGCATCTGTATGTCACCGACAAAATGCTTTAACCCAAGTTTAACATCCACTTCGCGTAATTCTTTCTGTCAGCGTACTTTCCTCGTTCTTCTTATGGGCTCTGTGTCCTACAAATCAGATTTTACTCCTCGTTATAATACCCTATACTTGATTATCAATCATTTATCAAATTGATACTACACAAAATATCCCCAAAATTTATGAAAAATAATTTTGCTGGTAGATTCAAGTACCAAGTGCGAATTTACTCAATCTTTTTGTTAAAAACAAATATTGGTGATTTAAAATTTAATTTTTCCCTTGGTCTACTATTAATTTTATTCTGTATATATGCCAAATACTGTATTGACATGGTGTTTATATTGAATCCTTTTGGTACATACTGTCTTATAAGCATATTCGCATTCTCCACTGCTCCTTTCTGCCATGGCGCATAGGGTTTTGCATAGTAAACCTCACATTGTAATTTCTGCTCAATTTCCTTGTACTGTGCAAACTCTGGTCCATTATC
>FLSH01000006.1_pt1 | contig 68666 bp, 68 predicted proteins | sample 1550441 | NCBI WGS metagenome assembly FLSH01 (sample SAMEA4031756, study PRJEB14383) | metagenome | biome: human; feature: oral; material: saliva | place: Philippines | collected 2014 | reverse complement strand
TTTTGACACCCTCTAAACCCTTGATATGACTGCTTGTATCTCATTTTTCAAAGTCCCCGACAAACGTGTTTTTAAAAAAAGGAAACATTAGAGGCTATTTTGACACCCTCTAAACCCTTGATATGACTGCTTGTATCTCGTTTTTCAAAGTCCCCGACAAACGTGTTTCAAAAAGAGGAAACATTGGACACTGTTTCGACACCCTCTAAACCCTTGATATGACTGCTTGCATCCAGTTTTTCAAAGAAGGGGACTTATGTGGGAAATTTTGGTTGTTTTTAATAAAAGTATGGATGAAAGGATAAAATTAGTGGTTGAAAGTATGTATAGTGGAGGTAGCAGGGAAAAGAAAATCGACACCATTCCAAAGAATGCGATTGCTTATTATCTACCACACCCAAACGGAAACAAGAGAGTATTTTTTACCAAGGATACACTCTTACTTATGTATCATCTAGTCCGTCTAAAATTCTTTTCAAGGGAAATGATTTTAGACCAGTATTACATCATCACTGGCAAGAAGTTACGTAACGAGGATTTATATTCTCTAATCGGAAATAGCAGAATGCCTATCTGTCATTTTAAACCTAGCTACAATATCGGTAGGACAAAATTTATGTATGTTCCTACGGTATTTGCGACATGGTTATTGGATATCATTCAAGAGATACCAGACCTTGCTGAACTGACAGAGGTAACAGAGTTTCAAGGTTCACATTATAGTCTTATGACGAATAAAATGAGTGGAGGAACTTATGGTATTAAGAGTATCAATATCCATGACTTGAATACTCGTAAGCTAACACTCAAAATTGGCAGAAAGATTGTCGAGCAGTCCACGGACTTTTCACCCAGAGAATTGAACATCACTTGTTTCTTTCCTACCAATCCGAAACTCATATCACTTGTACCAGATGCAGTAATTTTTGTGAACGGTCAGAGGTATTTTATTGAGTATGATAGGAACACAGAACAACACTATAAACTGCTCGGAAAGATAATCGGATATTTTGAAGAGAGCTATTATCAAGGAGATACAATCTTCTTTGTCTTTGCGAATATTTCAGAGCCAAAAGACAACCGTCTGCATATGCGTGTTGTGAATTTTATTGACAATCTATATACTGTGCCTTTTGGAGATAGTGGCTTTTCTTATTATGAAAAAGCACAAGGCAATAACGTGACCTTGTTTGCTCTTCCAGAGGTCAATGCTTTATCTCAAATCGCAGAGAGCATCATGCACGATTTAGCGATTGACGATAGCAAAGAAAACGAAAGATTATTGGAGAAGTGTCAGACAGAACGTATCATCCCTTACGATATTGTTTCTGTTGAATTGGTAGAAGAACATGACAGTCCATTCTCTTTAGTCTTGACCTACATAGATGATTTTTATGACAAGGTAAAAATGCCCCTTGTGAAATTGAATTATGGTGACGTTAGCAACCATGATTATTTTGAAAAACTCTATGATAGATACAAGGACGAATACGAAAGAGTTGGCTTAGTATTCTCTTCAGAGATTACAAAACAATACTACCAGATACCTCACAATGATTTTTTCATATCGCTCTATATCCGATAATTTCTATCATAGTGCAGAACTCGTTGCAATTTTTAAAAATATCCGATACAATGTAATTGTAATCAGAACAGAAAGTAGGTGATGATCGTGGTATATCTTCACAGATTTTTAGGACAATGGTTAGACAAAAACCACTCTTCAGATAAATCCTCGATTATCCGAAAAGCATTGTCTATCGGTAGTGGGATTGACGAATATCTAAAACAAATAGAAGTGCGCAGACGGTTCACGCTGGCAGTCGAACAAGACAGATATTTTTATACCGTACCTAAAGAAATTGAAATCGGAGATACCAGAGCAGATAAGTATTATCGTCTGGAAATGAGAGGGTACGAAAACATAGTATCTAACACCGTCTTTTACGGTAACGGAACATCTATTCTAGCCAAGGCCTTTTTTGAGGGCAAGGGAGAGATAGAGCGTATTTATGAATACGATACACTCGACCTATTCATAGAGGATTTAAGAGAGGAAGTAGCTATCACAATTAGTTGCACCTACAAACCTTGCTATGTTATTGCTAGTGACTTTGAAGTGTTTCAACCAAAGCTCGAACTAGGCAAGATTTATTGCCACAACCCTCACGCGCCTCGGTATCGTAAACCTATCACGGAAGTAGAGATTTAAGAAAAAGAAAGGGGTTTAACTATGACTACAAACAAATCAGCAAACGCAGCAATCACAAACTATGAAGAGCAGGACAAAGTAAACTACTTATCTATGCGCTTCATAGATATTCTGGAACTACCTTACAAAGAGAACAAGCGAGCAATCGACATCACTTGTCCATTAGAAGATAAGGACGTTATCGTTTCAATCACGATAAAGGAGTTGAATGAGAAGGGAGTGCTAAAACCTAGCTCAGAGGAGGTAACACTGATGACTTTTCTCGACTACTTAAATGAGTGTGATGCGCGTGAAATGGACGTAACAATTCCACGGTTGAACGGAGAGGTAGTAGTAGCAACCATTAAAATCAGCATCAAAGAAAAGACCGTCGCTTAATGAAATAGAAAAGCAGTGATTCAAGATCACTGCTCTTTTTTTATTTAAAAATAGCATCCTGCTTTCTAAGTTTTTCTAGCAAGTCTTTCAAAGTCATTTTTTCTGTATGATAGCCTTTTAGACTTTCAATGCCTTTTTCGTATTCTTTCAGCATTGCTTGGTAGTCCTCTTCATCTTCCAGAGCGTCAAATTCGATAATCTCTTCTCTGGTAGGACGGTCAGCATCCACATAGTCCACGATAAACTCACACTTATCTTCCTTATCTTCGTAGAATGTATGGTACTTAGCAAAGACCATGAAATCATCACCGAATAAGTCTATATCGTTTAGACATTCATTGATTAGTTCCTCACTTTCGTAAGAAAACTCTTTGCTCTTTGCGATTGCTTTTCTGATTTTATCCATAATCTGTTCATCTGTTAGCATCTATTCACCTTTACTTTCCATTCTTGTCAATCCACGTTTGCACCTTGATAAGTGTTTCAACCGTGATATTCTTAAACAAGCGTTCTTTGTTTCTTAATCTGGTAATCGTTGATTGAGAGATACCAGTATCCTTTGCTAAACGATAAGCAGAAACAGTCTTATCCATTAAGACTGCCTCTACCTTGGTAAGATCTATCTTCAAATTATTCCCCCTTGTATTCTAGTAGTTCTGGATTTTCATAGATATTGCCAATCACTTTGTAATATTGTAGAAAATCCTTCGTGATATCAATTCGATAGGTGCGACTTAGACCGTCACCATACCAACGACCTTTGTCTTTGTCATACTTGACAATAAAGGTATATTCTGTCTGTATCTGATGATGCAAGACATCGCCCTCAAAGACTTCTGTACCTACCTTGTCACAAAGACCAGTTGACTGCATGATAGTTGCATTTTCATCTTCAAGAGAAAAATCAAAACTATATCCACAGACACATCTTGTCCTATCTTTTTCAAAAACGAGTGCTTTTACTCTTAACATTTGAGTAGTATCTGGAAGCCAAACTCTAAACTTCGGTATCATTTTTCTTCCCCCTCTAAAAGCTCTTGATTTTCGTAGATATTGCCGATGACCTCAAATGTTTTAGATACATGAACAGCAAATTCTTCAAAATATTCTACATCTACGCCTTGCCCGAATGGTACACTAAAACCATATTTACCAATCATATAAAATCCTAATGTTTGATGATATTTAATATCGCTTATCACATCTCCATCTGTAACAATATCCCCTTCAAATATTTCTTGACCATTTCTGTCAAACAATCCTGTTGATTGCATAAGGTATGCTTCATCAATCGACCAGCCGTTTAAGTAATTGCATGAAAGTTTTTTGCTATCGTTAGCATAGACATTACCATCCCAGATAATCAATTCATCATTAGTAAACATCTTTTGTTCATGTGTATCCCACGCGCGAAACTTCAGTATCATTTTTCTTCCCCCTCCAACTCCAAAAGTTCTGGGTTTTCGTAGATGTTGCCGAGGATTTCGTTCTCGTCAGTTTCTGACCACAAATCACTTGCTAATTGCTCATTATCATTCACAATCAACCAAGCGCCCTCAAGCATGGTTACAACCCCTGTAATTGTTTCATTTTCTATTGTTGGTTGGGTTCGTACTTGTCTAACCACATCCCCCTCAAATATTTCCTGACTATTTTTGTCAAGGATTCCTGTTGATTGCATGAGTTCAAGGTCATTATTTACAATCCATTCACCAGCATCAAAATCTTCATCATTTATCCAGATATTACCACCACCAACCATCACATCTTCTGGTTGATACATGCGACTTAATGAGCCACCATCATACGCTCTAAATTTTGGTATCATATTTTCATTCCCCCTTAATCTTCTTCATTCATAATTTCATTGAACTGTTCTTCGTCAATAAGACCTCGTTCAATCATTGTCTGGACTGTCAGCTCAATTTTAATCAGTCTGTTCAGTTCATTGTTTGGTAATGTTGCCATAACTACATCTTTCATGTTACCACCTTTATCCTTTCACTAATTCTTTAAGTTCTGGGTTTGCATACACATTCCCAATCACTGTTACCTTGTAATCTTCCACCAGTTCCTTGACTGTCAAAATGACAAGGTAGGTATTATAGATTTGATTTTCTTTAACCTTTTCGATAAACGATACAAGGAAACAAGAACCGTCATAGTCAATTTCAGCATAGGTATCATTGATTTTAAGGATATCCCCCTCAAAAATCTCGACACCGTTCTGGTCTTTGCATCCAGTCGCGCGTGATAGAATAACCTTGTCAGCAGCAACTTTCTTTTCTGGCAGGCCTTTAGCATTGCTTAACCAAACCTCGCCATTATTGATCCACACTTCACGTGGCTGGTACATGACGCTTTCTGTACCAGTTACCCACGCTCTATACTTTGGAATTTCCATTGTTTCCCCCTTAGTCTTTAGTATTAAATCCGTATTCATGGTCTGTTGCATTGTACTCAGCTATGTACTTACTTTCTAACTCCAGCAAATCCTTTTCTGAACCTTCTTTCAGTTCGTCTATAACCTCATACGTCCAATCTGTAATCTTGCTATTCTTCATTGCTTCGTGGAAATAACTACCACTTTTTGCCATGAAATGCTGAAACCAACGAAAGATAGGGTGATTGACAGTTTTTCCAATATAAACTCGTCCTGTTTCTTTGTGAGTTATCTTATAGATAAAACCAATAAATTCACCTTCTCGATAAGTTCTTGTATCTTCAGCAAGTTTGTCAGCGTAATACTGTTCGCTATGTTCATGACAACAAAAGTAAAGATTGCCACGCCCATAGTTTTTTAAATCAATTCGAGTAACTGAGTTTGAACCACAGTATTTACAAGGGATTTCTTCATTCCAATAACTTTCCCAATAGTCACTCAGTTCATAAATATTGACATAAAACAATTCGCTTTCAACAGTACGTTGAGGGACTTTCTCAGAAAAGTATTCTGGATAGTCCTTTTTAATTTGAGCTAGTACGTCTTTTTTTGTGTCTAAATCATAGTACAATTTGCGTTCTGCTTGTTCAGAAAAGAGTTCACCAGCTTTACCTTTTCTATGATTTATCCTTACAAACCAATTTGCCATGTTTCCCCCTTATCCTTTCTCAACTAGCTTCAAATTCCTTTTGGTAAAGAGAGTCAATCTCGTTTTCTACCTTTAGACGAAAAGTAGTAGCTTCAAGTGCAATCTGATAAGCTCGGACTGCCACTATGATAGCTTGTTTTCTTTTATCTTCAAGGACGTACTTCTTAATCAAAGCACGCGCCTTATCAAGTTCATCAGAGGTATCTGTAATAGTGACATCCATATCCTCTAGTCGCTTGTCTGGATTGTAGATAGGCTGACAAAGGGAGTAGGAGAGGTCAAAGTCTTTTTCGACCTCTTTTGTTTCAACTGAACCAGAGTTCAATTTATCCTCTATTCCTTTTAGACCAATCCAAGCATTGACTGTTATCAACACTTCAGCAAATCGCTTGCTTTCTAGGTTTTGTCGGATTGCCTTTTTAGCATCTTCAATGGCATTGTGTACCATAGTTTGTGTAATCATGTTTTTTCCTTTCTTTTTTATTTCCCAAATTCTTCTTGATAGTGTTCGTTAATATTTTCTTTTAAATCTTTGATATATCGTTCTTGCATACGTCGCCCTACTTCATCCTTTATTATGTTTTCTGTTTCTGAGAGTAGTTGGTATATCTCACTAGACACTTCTCTTGCATACTTAGTATGACCTTCCATAACAAACTTCTGAACTAGCGCTCGTCCTTTATCAATTTCATTAGAATGTTCATCTACTACAAACTCTAGTTCTTCTAATTTAGTGTTGTGTTTTTGACTATCATATCCGTCATTGATATTTTTCACATATCCTGAAAGGAAGTGGTAGTCCTCGTCACGTACTCCTAAGAACTGTTCTTTCAAAACAAACCATGATAGTAGTATATCGTGGTGAGCAATTCTCCAATCTTCTGCAGATTGGTTATTTTCTAAGTTATATCCGATAATCTTCTCAGCTTTTGAGATATATTTTTCAATTTGAGTGAGTAGCACTTCCTTTTGATAGAGTTCGTTTATACGTTCTTTGAGTTTGTTTAGCTCATGTTCGGTTTCATCTTTTGATAAAGCAAGGGTACAAAGTGGGTGAAACAAGTAACGTGAAACAATGTTTACTTTACCTTTAAGAATATACGTTTTTAACAAGGCGCGTGCTTTATCTTTTTCATCAGAGAGGATAGTGGTTGTGATTTTAGCATCTTCTAATCGAGTAGTATGCTTTTTACAATCATATGCTTCAGTGACCGACTTAATGATATTAGAAGTAGTAGCGGGATCTTCTTTTACCTTACGATTCTTTACTTTAGTGAGATATTCCCAGTCTAATAAAGGTAATACAAGCAAACACAAGTGTTCTCTTGTGTATCGTTCCTTTTCATTGATATTATCATCTATACCATAGCTGATAATCTTTTCGACAATTTCAATAGCTTCATCTATTGATAATTCTAGTTCTGTTTGTTTTGTCATATTTTACTTCCTTTAAAGGCTTTTCGCCTTTCCTTTCTCTATATAAGTATTATATCATAATGTATGACATAAGGCAGCTATTTTTACGCTATTATCTTCATTATTTTTATCTTTTTTATGCTTGCCATGAGGGTAAAGGTATGATATACTTAGAGAGTAAATATTATTTTTTACTTTTAAGACTATCGCTATGATACGTCTATCTGGGCAGGTGTCTGGATAAAACATTCTTGTAACTGCATAGCCTTTGAATTGATTTCAAAGCAGATTACTTGTTTTCAACTAAAACTTGTTTAAATACAAAATCATTCCGTGCGTGATGTTTTAGTGTCGTGTTATAGCATGAGTTGTATTTTAGATATTGAAAGAATTGGAAAGAGCAGAACAATAAAACACTTATTTTCTCTATGTTGTTTCAACATAGGGGGTAACTCTAGGACTTACTGGATAGGGACTAGGGTAGAATAGGTGGTTTGAGTGTAGGCTCTTTTTTTCGTGTTTAAAAGACAACAGTGTAGGGGTAGGTGAGGCTCTTGTCCGTGTGGATGATGGTCAAGCCTATGTTAGCTCTAGGTAGTATTGAATTAGTAGGTGCTGAGGATATACTATCTCATGGAAAAAATAGAAAGATAAGAAAGCCCACAAGGGTTCGGAGGAAGTAAAATGGTGATTAAATCTAATCAAGAAACATTTTCGCAAGTGGTAGATGCTACTGACAAAAATAGCGTTCGTAATCACGTTCGTGAGGTTGTACTTTTCTATTGGGAACATATGACTAATCAAGATACATCTAGGATGCTTGAAAAAGATTATCAAGATCTTCTTGATTTTGTTACATTTGGTCCTTATGGATTATGCGGAAATATATAAAGCCTATCAATAAGATAGGTAGTGTATTGTTGTTAATTTATTTATTTAGAAAGCCCACAAGGGTTCGGAGGAAAAATTATGTTTAATAAGGTTATTTTAATTGGACGCACAACGTCAGATGTCGATTTACGCTACACAACTGGTGTAAATCAGAAAGCTGTTGGTCAAGTTTCACTTGCAGTTAATCGTTCCTACAAGAACGCTAACGGCGACCGTGAGGCAGATTTTATCCGCCTTGTAGTCTGGGGAGAGCAAGCTGAAAGGTTTGCTAGCTGGATTAAAAAAGGTTCGCTAGTGCAAGTAGAAGGTGAGTTACGTACTCGCTCGTATGACGACCAGCAAGGTAAACGTGTGTACGTCACCGAGGTTTTGGTAGCACGCTTCAACAACCTTGAAAAGCGTGATGATAGTCAAAATCAAGGTCAAAACCAAGGATTTGGTCAAGGGTTTGGTAATGATGCGTTTGGAGCAACCAATCCGTTGGATATCTCAGATGATGATTTACCATTCTAATCGAAAGAAAATAACTTAATGTAAAGGAAAGATAGATTAAGAGATAGGACACCTAGCCTATCTCTTTTTTTATCAGTGGAGGAAAGAAAAATGAAATCAATTTTAGTAAGAAAAATTCGTAGCAAGATCAATGAAATCAAGAGCGAAGATGTTAAAAGCATCTCGCAAGGTCAACTAGACCTACTTCTTAAAACTAACGCAACGAAAGAAGCGTTAGAGGACTTCCTCGGGGACGTTACTTTTGTAGTAATGTTTCAATAGGAGGTAGCTTTATGGATTTAGAGTTACCAATCCTAACCGAAGAGAACTACTATGACGATGTATATTATATGTCTAATAGTAGGTTTAAGGAGTATATAGCTTGTCCGTTAAGGCAACAAGCTATTGATCTTGGTTTCTGGAGGGGTAAAAAATCTACGGACGCTCTTTTGTTAGGTAACTATGTTCACTCTTACTTTGAGAGTGAAGAGGCTCATGCTAAATTCTTAGACGAGAATGGCTCAGAGCTAGTTTCTACCAGAGGGGCAACCAAAGGTAAGCTGAAAACCTCCTTTAAGATAGCTGATACAATGATTAAGACCTTGGAGAAAGATGAATTGTTTAATACTTTTTATCATGGAACTGAGGACGATATCGTTATTAAAGAAGCTATCCTTACTGGAGAGTTGAAAGGTATTCCCTTCAAAGCAAAGGTTGACAGTCTGAATATTTCCAAGGCTTACTTTGTCGATTTAAAGACAATGGAATCCATTCGGAAAGAAACATACTCACCTACTCTTAAAACGTACACAAAGCAAGCCATCTACAACATTGTAGAATATAGCTATCATATGCAGATGTACGTGTATAAAGAGTTGTTACTGCAGCAATACGGATATGAATTTACTCCGTATATTGTCGCAGTCAGCAAAGAGGGAGTACCAGACAAGGAAATCCTTGCTATGACAGACGATATCTTGGAAGTAGGCAGAGAACAATTTGAAGCACACGCTGAACTTATTCGCGAAGTGTTTCTTAACGGTGCTACGCCAGACGGTTGTGGGCATTGTGATTTTTGCTTAACTCACAAGAAACTAGAACGTGCGATCACGCTTGATGAATTATTAGAAAGATAAAAAATCTGTTTTTACAGATATGGAGGAATGAAAAATGACTAACACTAACACTAACGCAACTTTTGAAAACAACAATGACTTGCTTCAACGTCTTATCGACGCTGAAGTCGCTTTAAAGGTTAAAGAAAACATTGAAGGCTTAACACCTGTCGAAAATACAGACAAGTCTGAATTGTTTGAGGCGCTTGCTCGTGCGCAAGGGAACTTCGACCAAGTTAAGAAAAGTGGGAAAGCAAATATTCCTACGAAATCTGGCGCAAATTATAGCTACAACTTCGCTAAACTTAGCGACGTATTGAGCGCAACCGTGCCAGCACTTAACGCAGAGGGCATTTACTTTAGTCAGCACCCTAACTATTCATTGAATGGTAACGGTGCAATGGTGACTATCGTAAGTACGCTTAGTCACAAGTCTGGAGCATCAATCTCTCACGAGAGCATTCCATTGTTCTATAATATGAACGATGCGAAGCAAGCAGGCTCAGTAATGACTTACTTACGTCGTTACGGTGCTTGTCAATTACTTGGTATTGAGGGTGATGATGATGATGACGCTCATGTAGCAACTATGAACAACTCTTATAACAACTATAAGAGCAAACAACCAGCTGCTAAACAAGCGCCACGTCAACCACAACAAGCACCACAAGCACAAGTACCTCGTCAACCACAAGCGACACAAGCGCAGGCTAAACCAGTTCAACCTACTACACCAGTAGCAGAACAACCAAAGCCAGAAGCTAAGCCAGTTGAACCAGTTCAAGAACAAGTTGCTGAAAAAACTGTTGAACCAAAACCAGTAGAGCAAGTGGAAACACCACAAGCAACTACTACTGAACCAACAGAAAAAGCACCCGTAGTGCAAACTATGGAAATTCCCAAAGCGCCTAAACGTGACATGAGCGCAGTCTTTCAGAGTGGGTTAGATAGTGCCAAACAATTTGGTGCTACTGATGAACAACTCGCAGAATGGCAAGCTATGACACACGAAGAGGCTATCCGCGAAATGAGTACATTCGTTCGCGATAAAGCTAGCGGGAAGTAATTAGTGGAAAATTAGTATATATACGGAAAGAAAGACTATGCAAGTGAACTCACGCGCATAGTCTTTTGGTTTTAAAGAAGCAATAGCAGAGCTATTGTATGGAGGAAGTTTAAAAATGAAAGAAACAGAATACACAAAAGATATTCAAACAGTAGATAGCATGAGTGATACAGAATTGCTTGTCACTATGCTCAACGCAGTAACACACGGACGTTTAACAGAAACTAAAGCACATGACCTTGCCAGAGAAATCACTGAGGATAAAACCTTATTTTCTCGCATGGATACTGTTTCTGTACCAGAGTTTATGGAACTTGGTCTTGAAGAACAAGAGGCAGTAGCACTTGTTTCAATGGCTGAAGTCCTAAAACGCTCATTGGTTAAGAAATCAGAGCGAGAGTCAGTCTTCAGTAGCCAGAGTTTTAGTGCTAAGTTGATTGCTCAGATTGGCCACAAGGAGCAAGAGCATCTTATGGCAGTTTATCTGAACAGTCAGAATCAAATTGTGGACGAACGTATTATTTCTATTGGTACTAACAATCGTTCCTGTGCATCACCGTCAGATATTCTACGGTATGCGGTCAGATGTAATGCGTCTGCAATTATTGTAGCGCACAATCATCCGTCTGGTTCGGTTATGCCTAGTGCCAATGACAGAGAGTTTACAAAAACTCTCATGGAATGCTGCAAACTGTTTGAAATTGTTTTGCTCGACCATATTGTAGTAGGTAGAGATACATACTACTCGTTCAGAGAGCAAGACTATCTGTTTGATTAAATAAAGGAAGTCCGTTAATACGGACACGGAGGAAGTTAAATGAATTATATTGAACTACAAACGTTGTACTATCATTCAATGGTGCAAATCATGACAAATGTTTTCTTTGGGTTAATCGCCTTTATGGTGATCCGAAGAATGCTTCAAAACAAGAAAGCGTTTAGAATGTTGTCTATCGCAGTTCTAATCGTTCCTTTCTCAATCTTGGCGCTTGCTATGTCTATTTTGGACTATGTACGTCATTAAGGGGGGAATGATATGGCTATGACTGATTTAGAAAAGGCTAAGTGGTTAAAAAAGAACTATCGAGACTACGCTCTTGACTGGTATCTTTCAAACCACGCGCGTCTAAGCGCTATCTTCCAGAAAGAATATGACAAATATCTTTCTAGCCTTAATAATCAAATTGTAGAAGAGCAACAATCTCAAATCAATCAGATTGAAGAGAGAATGTTTCAAGCCTACAAAGAGGTTTACGGTTCTGACTATCTCGTAGATACGTTGATTGACCGTAGAGGCACTTTTGAAAGAGTACAGGAAATCCGAGACCTTTGGACACCTGTACTCGCTCACTAGGAGGAAGTTATGGAGCGGAAAGAACAGATTGAACTTGTCTATCACTTGTGCCAGAGAAAAGGGTTTACGTACTACAAACTAGAGGATAACTATAACGGAACTGGTATGGTGCTATTTACTGCATTCAATGCAAAAGATACACCTATCATCCGTTATCAGTTTTATCCTTGTGAAGTTAATGCGGTCACAAACCTATTGGATAGTACGCTGATAAGACAAGCAGAAGAGAAACGAAAGTTTCTATCGTTGTCGTTATCCAAAAGGATAACAAAGTAGTACATAACATGAAGCTATCATAAAGATAGTATGGAGGAAGTTAAACATGTTACATTGTATTTATAAAGACAGTAAGCATTATAGAAGTGCTCAGTTACGACACAAGATCCTGCGTAATGCAGGGTTTAGTGTCGCTATTCATGAGGTAAACAAAGAGGATTTCAAGAACTTTGAAAAACTCAGAATAAATCCATTCTCTTATTTAGAAGAGGAATGGAAAACCATTGTTTATGACGACCAGACTGGAAAATTCTTTGTTAATCGTATGGACGATATGACACCTAGCGAATTACCAGATTATTTTCGACCACGGTTGGAACGTCGTCTTGCCTTGGAGATTGCACTGGAGCGTGCTTACTCGTTTGGAATGTAAATTGTTAATGGAAAGAAAGACTATGCGCGTGATGATACCTGCATAGTCTTTTGGTTTTTAGTAAGTCTGCATTAGCAGATATGGAGGAAGTTTAAAATGTTTACAAAAAAATGTTACAAAAACAATAGTGGAGATGTTCTCAAAATTGCAAGAGATTGCTACCCAAGTGAAATATCTAACCCAATGAATTGGGATACGGAATTCAACTATTATACGTGGCAGAAGCGTTATTTTAGTATGCAAGAGAACTCTTATCTTAAAATCGACGATTGGTTTGATGAACAGGTAGGAGAAAATGCGTACTACTTATTGAAAGAGCAAGCAAGTTTCGAGGGAAAATCTCCTAGGGAATTTGTCAACATGCTTTGTTCTGCTTTAGATAAAGTAGGGATTATCGCTTTTCCTATTCGAGTATATGAACAAACTGATGAAATCACTTATTATTTAGGTGAATGGTTTGATTGTAGGCATGGTAGCTTAGTCGGTTTTGCGTGGCAGACCAAAGAAAAACTCTACAAAACCTATAAATGCAAACGGATTTCAAGTAAAATCCGTAAAAAGATTAAAGGTATTGTAAAGTCCGAATTGGAAACCTATACACTTTATTGCAATGATGAAGTTTATAAGTTTGAACTTTATGACCGTAATGGTGATGAGTTGGATGCTGCATACGAAATTGTTGCCGATGGTATCGAAGATATGTTTGAACACACTATTGATGAAATCAAGCACATGGTTGATGATATTGATTTTGTAGAAGTAACTGAAGAAAAAGAAGCAGTAGCATAACTACTGTACGGAGGAAAGAAAAATGGAATTTAACAAACTAACTGCATTGCTAGCAAAAAAAGGCGTAAAACTTGTTTGTCGCGACACTCGTACTAATGAGTGGATTGACTGGACACCAGATATTACAAATACAAACTTTATTTATCTTTATCTGGAGGGAAATAAGAGCTTTGCTTACTTATCCCGTGTTGAACGTTGTATCTCATGGAATAGTAAAGGGGTAACTCTTTCTGAACTGTTAAAAATCCGTCTAGCTTTAGAAAGTATTAAAGCAGACAAGGAAATAATTCCTTTTGTGGAGTTGGTTCGTCACCTCATTGATGAAACTGGTAGCTGGTCTGACTATGTTAAGGCCGTAATCCAGATTGAAAATGAGCAAGCATCACCAGAAACTATTGAAAAAGCCTATGACTTTTTCGTAGAAAATGATGATTGTACTCTTATTAGTCCTATGATTGACGAGTATATTGCTGAAGTTAGTTCAAATGAAGATGAAGCAGTAGCATAGTTACTGTATGGAGGAAAAAACATGGCAGAACTTATTGAAAAGATTGTTGTTAAATCAGAAGTGACACCAGAACAAGCGAAAGTCTTGAAAAAATTGGTTGAAATTTTGGATAAACAACATTCTGCATAAGATAAGAACAATTAAAGTCCGTAAAAAGTGGATATGGAGGAAGAATAATGGTTAATTTACTTAAAGGAAGAAAGAATTTAGAGAAGGTGCCAGCTTTCCCTAAATTTACAACACAAGATAACGCACTTAGCAAGTTCAAGAAACTCGTGCGCTACTATAACAAAGTTATGGATATTAGCGCAGTTGACTTATCGAATATCCTTGAAGGATTGGAAGTGTGCTATCAATGGTATCGTCATAGGCCAGAAGATTATTCTGGTTATAAATGTTACGACTTTAAAGATAGTGACATTTCAGAAAAAGTTCATTATAGTGTACTGAGCATTCTCATACATAGAGCGAAAACTAAAAGTGATGATTTAAAAGACACAAAAGTCTTTATTGCCGAAGGGCAAAAGCAAGTGTTTGCAATCGTCCCTCAATTAGCTTTTTCTAAAGAATCTGGTTTTTACTCTATCAAAAGTGGCATTGATGAACGTTACTATGTAGGCTTTAACTCATTAGGTTATATCTTACTTAAAAGCAAGATCACTGAACTAAAACGAGAAAAAGGCTACGACTTTGAGGACGCAGTCAATCACATTGCCTTTGTAGAGCATAACTTTGTTTTGAACCAGAAATATTCAAGACAAAGTAGTGCAACAATCGCTACCGTGCAATCTGATAAAAAATACCAAGATAGCGAGTTGAACAAGAGTACAATCTTTAATCAACTAGGCTTTCGTAAGGTAGAGGTTGACACGCAGAAGTACGAGGGTAAGGAATTTGATTACAGTCTTTTCAAAAAGGTCGAAGAGGACTTTGAAGCAATCTGTAACAAACTACCTCACGCATCTGCTCAACCAGAACTGAAGTTTAGAAAGTTAGGGAAGCACAAGGCCACTGGTCTATATGCACCGTTTCTAAACATTCTTGCAGTTGACGTGCGTAACACAGAAAGTTTTATCCATGAATACGGTCATTACCTTGACTACAAACATGGAGATAAAGCAAGCGAAAGCTACTCACTAGAGGATAATTTTGAGCACATTATTACTGCTTATAGCAATAATTTCAAAATTATCTCTAAGAAATTGGAAGATGATTTACTTACTCGCTTGATGAAAGCAAGTAAAGAGTCAATTCCTAGTGTTGTTTCCTTGGAAGAAAAACGGTTGTCAAGTGAATTGGAATTACTGAAACAAACTGTTAAAATGTATGACTATTTCACTACACCGACAGAAATCTTTGCGAGAGGATTTGAGTTGTGGGTATATGAAACAATTACCTCAAACTCTTCATTGTTGAAGAATAAAGAAGATTATTCTAATCGCATTGAGTACACCTCTTTCAATGGTATTAAAGAAAGTCTATTTGCTTTCTTTGCTACAATCTTCCCAGAAGAAACAATAAAAGAGAATAACTTCGCAGCAAGTAGAACTTTCACACCTAAACGTGAATGGAGTGTCATTGATCCTACTAACGTAGGACAACAAATGAGCTTATTCTAATCTAGGTAGAAGAGTAATAAGGTTTATCCTTGTTGCTCTTTTTTTGTTGTAACAAGGAGGATATAAAAAAGAAACAATGAGAAATCATTGTTTTTTTAATTTATTTAGCGTGTGATCCGATAAATCGGACAAAGAAAAAGCACTGTCGGAGGAAGTTTTAGCCCACAGTGCTTTTTTTCAGTTTTATTAGCAAAGGATAGTAGGAAAATTTTAGGAATGATACTATTCTTAGCTTGATTTACTAGAAAGATAGTAGGAGAAAGTTTTTTTATTACTATCTAATAGTCTAATATAAAGGAAGTTAATGAAAAATACTAACAGTAAGGAGGAAAGTTTTTAAAAAGGGAATTTAACAAACTAACCAAACTGAAAAGGTATTTTTGTACTGATATCTCATCGGTACAAGAATAGTATATCAGATAGTCTATGAAAAAAGCAAGGAGTTCGACGTAAATTTGAAAATTTTTTTAAAAAATTTTTTCAACGTACGATTTTATCTATCATAGCTTGCCTTTTTGAGCGCGACTAGGTACAATAATAGTATGAAAGAAAATGATTTTTACGATAATTTACCAAAAACCAGAAGAGAGAGGATAATTGATTGGTTTCTTAACCTAAAGAATATCAGCTTTATCCGTTTTCTTCGTAAAAAGATACTTTTGAGAAAGACTTTAGTGGCCTTTACCTTGCTGACTTGTTGCCTCTTGCTCGTATTGAACGGTCTGACCTCACCTAAACGTGTTACGTTTAAGGCAGAACAACTAGAAACTGAGAAATCCTTTGCTAACGATAGTGGCGATATGGAATTGGTAAGCCAGAAATATTCCAAGGAAAATGGTATCGCAGTCCTAGAGTTTGAAACAAAGGACAAGACCAGTGCTATTGAAGAGGGTATCAAGAGCGACAATCTGGAGTGGCAACTATTTTTCCCACCGAATATCAATGCTAAAAATGCTGAAATGCAAGTAGTTCCTCTAACAGACAACAAGATCTCCGTAGTTGTTAAGAATATCCCAGAGAATTATGGAGTATTCATTGTCCGTGCGACAAATAACTCACCTGTCGATAAGAGTGTTGATGTAAACTACAAGAGTTACAAGAAACACTTGGCAGAGGAAAAGAGCAAAGAAGAAGCGAGCGGTAAGAAAAAAGAGGAACAAGTAGATACCAATCCTACCAAGGATAATATCCTTGATTTCTATGTTACTCTTCAGAATGAAAAGCTGGTTGAAACAAGCATCCAAGACCAGACACGTGAAGAGTTTGCCCTTTCTATTTTTAATGCTGAAATTGATTACCAGAAAAGCCAAGTTACTCGCCTAGAAGATGCAATCAAGACCTTAAAGAGTAGCGCAGCAAACGATAAAAAGTCGATTGATGATTTAAAGAAAGAGTCTCAGTATTCAGTAGGCGATGAACTTTCTGAGAAGCAAGACCAAATTAAAACATTGATGAATAGCATTGACGGAAAGAATGCTCAGATTGATACTGCTGAAAAGAGTATCAAAGTGACGAAAGAAATCATTGCTAATCTTGAAAAGAATGTAAAAGCAGTCCAGAACGGAACGTACCAATTTAAAGCGCCAGTTCGCTCGGTAAATGCTAAAATTGACTAATGCAGTCAATCGCCTAGTGGTTGCACTAAGGGTTCGATTCCCTTAGAGGCGATAGGGGTAGTAGCACCCCCTTAACAATTATCTAGTTCTCAAAGAATAGATATTCTTTTGTATCGTGGTTTGGCAAGGTTGTTACCACCGTAATCTCCACATAAAAAACGAAAAACACCTGCGGTTACTCAATCCGTGTCGCCAAGGACAAATTGAGTGAGAACAAGCTACGCTCATGCGTGGCTTTTTTGTTTGTTTTGAAAGTAGTTCATAAATACTTGACGAACATAAAGTATAATGTTATAATTAAGACAAGATAAAGAAAGGGAGTTCAAGAGAACTCAAGGGAAAACAAAATGGCACAAATTAAAGACGGATGGCACAAGGTTTATGGAGAAGATGTGTACGTAGAAAATGAGAAAGTTGTCCGCGGAGTAACTAAAGGCGCAGACGGTTCAGAAGTAACTTGCTATCCTTATGAGTACAGCAAAGACCATGACTGCTGGATTAACATTTCTGGGGAAGTAACTCTATCTTCTTATAGAGAAGGCTATAAAAGAGGGACGAAGCGCATGAAGTGATAAAACTAGAAGAGGTGGCATAATGGCTAACGTACAAGAAAAAGAAACTAAAAATGGAGAAGTGTATGCGTATTAACACATCACAAGTTGAGGCAGTCTTAATGGATAAGACTGTTTCAGCCTATCGTTTAGCGAAAGAAATTGGCATACAAGAAAGCTCTATCTCATTACTACGAAATGGCAAGAAAGATTTTAATAAATTAAGTCTTGAGGTTGCTATGCGTGTCCAAAAATGGATAGACGCTGGAAATTATTAAATAAGGTTTTCCTATATTTTAGGAAGCCTTTTTTTGTCTATCATAGCTTTACTATATGGAAGATTAGAGATAAAATAGTAGTATGAGGTTTTAAACTGTTTTAAAGGCAGCAAGACCAGAAAACTATCTTATAGAAAGAAAGAGGAAAACATGGCAGAAGATGATTACAAAGTGTCCGATAATATCTTTGACGGAAACTACGCTATCACTCGTGGTTATTACTCTAAACTGAAGTATTATGGAGTTAATATCCAAAAAGGATTTATTGTGTTTGGTTCATTTATGTTAGCATTGCAAACGCAAAACGTAATCTTTCCAAATGAACAATTCTTTCAGTTTATTCTCTTCGTGATCCTATTTACTAGCTTAGTAACTTATCTAGTTTTACCTGCTCGTACAGGGGGGACAAATGCGAATTGTATCTGGTATTTCCTAACGCATAGAAATAGGCACTATTTTCCTATCGACACAGGAACATATCCAGAGTTTCATGGAGGGGCAGATAAGAAGAGTAAGAAACGGTTTAGGAGGTAAGAATGTCAAAGCAACATAAAGAGAAATCACAAACACCTTACCTCGATAAGTACACTGAAGATTTAACTGCTAAAGTCAGACGGAACATAGAGGACTTTGAAGCCTATGGACGTGAAGCTGAAATCAAGCAAGTCTTTGTGTCTTTGGTACGATTGCATAAGAACTCGCCTACCCTAGTCGGAGAGGCAGGGGTTGGTAAAACTCATATTGTAGAGGGAGTATGCGCATCTATCATCAGAAAGAAGAACATTCCAAAGGAATTTGAGAATGTAAAGGTGCGTAGTCTATCTCTAAGTGCGATTACATCCAAGACCAGAAACCAAAACGGTGAGGAAGAGGATATTATCTCTAAACTACATCATATCGTAGAAGAGTTAAAGGCACATAAAGAGGAAAATATCCTATTTATCGACGAGGTACACACTATCATGGGTACTGGTGCAACAGACCAATCTACCCTTGACGTAGCAAACCTCTTGAAGCCAGCCTTGTCACGTGGCGATATCTACTTCATATCAGCAACTACTCACAAAGAGTTTCGTCTGATTGAAAAAGATAGTGCTATGGAACGACGCTTGCAACCAATCTATGTTGAAGAGCCAGACCGTAATTCTGCAATCCAAATCATGAGTAAGGTCAAGGCAAAGCATGAGCGTGTCAGAGGGATTGAAATTACTGACGAAGCAATTATCGCAACAGTTGACCTATCCACGCGCTACATGGCAGACAAGAACCTACCAGATAAATCTATCGACCTTTTAGACGAAGCAGTAGCATCAGCCTACTTGAACGGTAAGAAAACGATAACCTATAAAGATATTGCCAAGGTAGTGCATATCCGTAAAGGGATTGACCTTGAAATCTTATTACAAGACACAAGAACCGAACGGATAGTCTATGAAGAGGAAATCTCTAAGGTTGTCAAAGGACAGAAAGATGCGGTCACGGCTATTGCAGACATCACTTATCGCGCTAAGACCGATATGCAGAACAAGAACAAGCCTTTAGGAACTATCTTACTTCTAGGAACTACTGGAGTAGGTAAGACTGAATGCGCTCGACAGACTGCTCGCGCTATCTTTGGCTCAGTAGATATGATGACACGGATAGACTGTTCAGAGTACACTGACGAGAATGCAGTACCTAGACTAATCGGAACTAACGGTAACGAGGGTACACTAACTGAAAAGGTTAAACGCAGACCTTACCAAGTATTGCTCTTTGACGAGATTGAAAAAGGGCATCCATCTATCCAGAACTTGCTCTTACAAGTAATGGACGCTGGACGATTGACTGACGGTAACGATAGATTAGTCAATTTCAAGAATGTTGTTATCTTTGTTACAACTAACGTAGGGCATGAAACCATTAAACAGAAATTTAGAACCTTAAATGAGGGACAGACCTTTGAAAACCTAGACCAGACTACACGAAAATCATTCATGTCTAATGTTGATGATGATTTAAGTGTTTATTTCAGACCAGAGTTTATCAACCGTTTTGATAAAAAGGTAGTCTTGAATATGCTGACTGGCGATGTTATCCAAGAGATCATCACCTCTAAAATGAAAATCAAAGAAAAGCATTGGGCAGAACGTGGCTTGTTTATTAAGTATGTTGGCGAGGGAACTCATGACGAACTTAGCAAAAAAGAGCAACAAGAAGCGCGTGAGCAATTCTTTGACTACTTACAAAATATCGGTACAGACGAATACAATGGTGCTAGACCACTAGAAAGAACCATTGAGAATGTACTGGACTATCCAATCACTCGTCAATTCTATTTCCTACGAGATAAGAAAGCTATTGATTATACCGTAGAGGTAGCCTTGACTGGTACACCGCCACGCTCTTTATTAGAGGGTGAGGGTAAATACACGGTTAAAGACCGTAGAACAACTCATATAACCTTAAAACCTCGAATTTAGCCTATCATAGTTTTACTTTTTGGCTAATTGACGGTAAAATAGTAGTATATAAAAAAGAAAAGGGGAAAATATCCTAATGAAAAAGAACTTTTTCAAAAAAGTAACAACTTCAGCAACACTTTTGGCGCTTTCTGCTCAAAACTCACTTGTCTTTGCAGACGACAATCCGTTTACAAAAACTAAAAATGATATCACTAAAATCGGTGGTGATGTTAAAATCCTCGCTTACGCTGTCGCAATCTTGTGTTTAATCTGTGCTGGTTTCCTAATCATGTTAGGTGACGAAGGGAAAAAGAAAGGAATGACTTGGCTACCTTATGTTATTGGAGGTTTGCTTGTTATTTCTCTTGCAGCAGCAGCAGTTGGATATATGCAAGGGTTCGGAGGATAATATATGACTTCTAAAGTCCAAGATTTTGGATTTAGAGGGAAAAGGAAGGTTTCAATTCAAGAGCCCTTATTTCTTTATGTAGAGTGGGGCGAACAAAACCCAGATAACAATGAGGAGATAAGAAATATCATTGAGGAAATTGACCTCGACCTCTATCCACATGATGCAAGTAAGAGTATCAAGAAAAACTTACCTTTCTTGACATTCGTACAAGCAGAAAGTCTATTTGAAGCACTGAAAGAGAACTTTAAGAACTTTACATTCAACGGTATCGCTTTAGTGTCACAAGCAAATCGGAACACCTCGCTTAGTGGACGTGTTGTATTTGGAGAAGGGCCAAGGATTTCACCTTTTGTCCTTGACGACGAATATCAGAATATCCCACTTGCTCTAATCTACGCAACTAGACGAGATCCACGCTTTAGTCATTACTCTTTTGACGATTTAACCAAGTATTTCTGTACGATTGAACCAAACCTTATGGACTGTTATAGACACAGTTTAGGGTTGTCCGTTACGGATATGCCTATCTACCCACCTAAGAACACTATCAAAGGAGAGTTAGATAGAGAGGGAGTGATAGGAGTAACAGAACAAGAAATCATTGATAACTCTACCGAACCTACAAACGTAGGCTCTGGTAAAGGCGGAAATTCTTTCTGGTTGAAATTCTTTGGTTTTCTATGTTTATTCCTTTCCTTTGTGTCTATCGGTATCGGGCTTGTTAATTTAAGTCATATCAGTAAACATGAAGAGAAAATCAGCTATGTTTACAAAGAACAGACGGAAATGAAGCAAATCCAAGAGAATGAACATGATATTGATGTAGTTGCTAGATACTTTGTTACTTACTATTTTAGTGGTAGCAAAGAAGCTATTACCCCTTATCTTTCAGATGGTGACGCTAAGTTCACTCAGCCGACCAAGGCACAAGTGACAAGCAATATCCTTGAAAAAATCTCTTTAAATGAGGACGGTGAAACCTATTCTGTATCTTATATCGTAGGTATCCGTACAGAAAAAGGAGCAACTTCTTTAGAGCGTATCAGTTTTGATATGAAAGCAGACGAGAATGCTCGATATAAGTGGGTAGTTACGTCAGAACCTCTAAAAGAACCCTATCCGTCAACTAAGGATAAGAAAAATTAGGAGGTGATGTTTTGGCTGTGGAATATTTAGTAGATGATGCGAAACAAGTCTTTGCTAACTTAAAAGAGTTGACAACCTACTGGACTGCCGAGCATGGATTTGATAAAGTCTATGCACCAGAAAAGCAAGTCTGGAAAGATAACGCATTATCAACCCAAAAAACAGTTGAATTTTTCAACCAATGGAGCGTTTATCTGCATGATGTTTACCCATTTATGCAGATGCTCTATGTTATCCCTGCCTCTTTTGTCAAGTTGCTCTTCTTTATTTCATCCTCGATAGAAGAGTTGTTTGATAAAATATTTATCCTTTTCGGATTGTTTAATTATCTGAGTGATCCAAATACTTGGCTCGGTAAATTCTATTTCTGGGGTAGGTTTATAGGTATCGCAATCTTTGTGACTATGGTGATTGCTCGGATAACACTTAGCTTTATCGGTGGCTCATTCAAGTATAAAGAGTTCTTTAACAACTTGATTATCATTAGCTTTGCCTTAAATGTACTACCGACTGCCCTTATTGCATCTGGGAATATTATCTCACATGCGACAACGACCTTACGGACACACAGTGCAAGTAAAGATCCCAAAGCGAAGCAAAGTCTGTCCTTGCAACCAGTCAAGAGTAACATTGTCGATTTATTCTATCTCATAGACGAAGATTTTGACGTGAAAAAGTTGGAATATAACGCTAACACTGGCTACGTGCAAAAAGACGCATCGCTTCTTAATGATATATCAGACACAAATCTACAATATACGAAACTAGAAGATTTTATCGGAGCGCCAACAGAGGAAATGTTGAATTTCTATATCTATAAGGACGACGATAAAAAAGAGAAACGGACAAGCTCAGATGATTATTATGGAGTAGCAACCCTTTTGACCTCAATCAAGAAACAAGGTGAAAAGAGGAATGGAAGAGACCACTACGTTATTGCAGGCGTAGAGATATCAAGTATGTTTGGTATGGACTTCTCTATCTTTACACCAGTCTATCCAAGGTATAAGGTTGACTACCTCGCTATCTTCATTCAGCAGATTATGTTGATTGTTTTAATGGTTGGTCTGTTGATTTCTATGCTTCAGACAGTATTCAAGGTTTTGTTATCTTCAGTAGTAGCGCCTTTTGTGGCCTATACATCCGTAGAAGATAGTACAAAATTTATGGAATTGTTGCAAAGTATATTCTCTGGTATTGCAGGCATATTCTTTGAAATTGCAATCCTTCAATTCTCTTTGTGGTTCTTAAAGCATGCGCAGACAGTCGCAATCGGAAAAGCAACTCTACTGAGCAACCTCGGTTGGTTCAGCAAGGTCGTTATGATTATCATTTTGTATATTGCTACCTACCTTGGTGCTATGCAAGGTTCTAGTGCGATTAAATCGTGGCTCGGAGTTTCTACTGGCGCTAAATCTGGAGTAATGACTGCTCTAGGTGCTGGTTTTGGTGCTTATCAAGGTGCTAAAATGGGTACTAACGCAGTTCTCGGTAGAAAGAACTACATGACTGGTAAACGTCATGGAGGTTTAGTAGGAGCATCCAAGAAAGGCTTTGGAGCTGCAGGTATGGCTGCTAAATTCGGTGCTAAAGGTGCTAAACGTGGCTTTGGTATGGCTGGTACTGGTTTAGGAAAACTTGGAGGAGGAGCCGTTAATCTAGCTTCTGGTTACAAATCATACCGAAACTCAGGACTTTCAAAAGGTCAAGCGGTTGGAAATGTTTTGTCTGATAGAGCAAAAGTTGGAGCTCATAACGCTATCGGAGGTGCTAAGAAAGGTATTAGAACTGGTACTCGAAAAGCAGTCGGAGGCGTTAAGTCTGCTTATAGAAACGTAAGCGCACCAGTTAAAAAAGGTTACGCTAGCACGCGCAACGGTCTAACGAAAAAGAAAGCATTGCCTCTTGAAGCAAACAAGAGAAAAGGAAACACTATTAAAGTTCCTAACAATGTTATGAAAGATTATAGAAGCAGACTGGATGCTGCAAAACAACCAAAAGAAAGTGGAGCGAAACCAGTTAACACAATCCATTATTCTAAGGTTCAACCACCAACACCGAAAAACTCTCTTGAAAACATTCCAAGTCATACTGGAGAAGTAGAAGAGTTCTAAAAAGTTAGGAGAAATCCTAGCTTTTTTTGTATAGTATTGCAGAACTCGTTGCAATTTTTGAGCATATCATATACAATAAGGATATACAAGAAGGAGTTAAATGAATTTAGGAGGTAAAAATATGTTTAATGAATTGTATGTATTTTTAAATGAATATGGAAAATCACTATTGTTGCATCCAATCACACATGGTTTTGGGTTACTATTCTATGTTTTCTTGTGGCAAGTGATCGGAACTTTTATTTTTCTTTATTTAAGTGACTTTATTGAGCCACTACAAAAGAAATTAAATCTTAAATTAGATTATTTTACTTTAATTTTAGCCTGCTTGACTGGTTGCTTTAGTGCAATATATTTTATAGTTTCAGAAGATGATGATAAAGTTTATGGACGAGCATTTAGAATTGTTGGAGTTTTTGGAAGTGTCTTTCTATTCTTTATCCCTATCACGATTATCTTAGGCGCAGGCATCATCATTCCTGTTTTCTCATTCACTATGTGGATTGTGAACGGTATTATCAGCATCCTACCAGTTCTGGCTGGACTTGCAATTATCATGCCTATGCTATTCTTTGGAGGAATATTATCAGTAGTAGGCGCAGTAGCAGGGCGATTATAGTCATACATATTCTGAGGTCACTTGTTGAAAGTGGCCTTTTCTTTATCATAGCTTTACTATACAGACAATTAGAGATAAAATAGTAGTATAGAAAAAAATTGGAGAATTACATGAGATTAAATCCTTTTAAAAAGACAAACAAGGCAAAGTTGCCAGTTGAACCAGTTCAAGAAAAAGGTAGTTTGAATATTATCGCAGACGACCATAATCTACGTTACAAGTATGACGAGAATTGGGAAAATAGAACATTCTTAGATACAGTCAAGATTGCTAACGTCAAAGCGATCCTCACAAACGTACCTAATGCACCACTCGCATTGGCTAACGGTTTTGGCTATATGCAGATTTTATCTATTGAGGGGAAAGACCTCTTAGCAGCATCTTACGCAGAACAAGTTGAAATCATTAGTGGGTATAAACAGTGGCTTGACGCTGTGGAGTTTGACTTTACAGAGTTGACTACACGCCTTCCAACCGACTTAATGTTCCAGATTGCTGAGTTAAGAGAGTTACATGAAGAGGTTACACAAGAACTCTTATCACCTCACATGGACGAGCGTAAGAGAGCGCAGAAAGAATATCGTCGTGATGTTTTAGAGCATGATATTAAAATTCTTGAAATTGTGGCGCGTGACCACTTCAACACAGAATTCTTTGTCATGTTCCACGGAAGGACACTAGAAGAGTTGAACTCCAAGGTAAGAACTTCAAATAATGCATCCAGAACCTTTAGACCAAGAGTTGTATCTATTGAGAAAAAGGAACAGATTGTCAGAAATCTGAACAACCCAAATGGAAATGGAGAGTGATAGTAGAGTATGTTTTTATCAAGAAGAGTAATCAATAACTATATTAGAAGGGGCTATGACCTCAATTTACAAGGTAGAACACAACCAGAGGGAATTAACTTTAAGGAGAATGACACTTACGTTAGATACTCTAACGGAGTACGTTCTGTCCTTTATATCGCAAACGGCGACTATCCAAAAGGGAAATTACCACCATTTTGGGCAAGTGATATGATACAGATAGACGGAGCAACTGCCTTACGTTTCTTTTCACCTAATCATAAGGTTTCTGAAGAGGTTGACCAGTCTATTTCAAACTTAGGACATTCGTCTAACAGAAAAGGGACAGATGATGTAACGGATAGCAAAGAAGTTAATTCCTTGCTTGAGTTGAAAGAAACCGCTGAAAGCAACGGTAAAGTCAAAAATGTAGCCGTGAGTTATCTAGTTGACGCTGACACAGAAGCTCAATTAAAACAAAAAGAACACGAGTTAAAAGCTAACTTGAACGGATATAAAGTACACGTTAGCCAAGGTATGATGCAAGCGGAATTGGATGCTACCTATGCGCCAGCAAGCTATCATCCAAGTATGCCTCAAAGTAGAAAACCTCAACCAATCGACACTGCTACATTGAGTGTAGGATTTCCATTCATTCACACTAGCTTGATAGATAAGCATGGTATTTTCTTAGGGTTTACTCGTACCGACGGAGTTGTTCTCTTTGATATGTTGCAACGTGACAACGAGCGCTTGTCCCCTACACTCTTGATTGCAGGGCAGAATGATGTTGGAAAAGAAAAGTTGCTCGGCAAGTATTTAGACGGTCTATTTGCCAAAGGACACACTTTAATCAATATTGATATTTCTGGGGCTTTAACTGACCTTACTAGAAAACAAGGTGGTCTGGTTATTGATATCGTGGACGGAGAGAGTGAATACCATATCAATCCTCTACAAGTCATGCCTACACGTATTTCTGATGGTCTTAAAACGGACGAGGTTCGTAGCTATAAAGTTCACAAAAACAAAATGAAAGTCTTGGCCAGTATAAAGGACGCAAGCCTTACCCAGACAGACTACAATAACCTCACGGAAACAATGGATAGTCTATACGCTGACTTTGGACTTTGGGAGTTGAATGAAGCGAAACAGAAAAATGATTATCTAGTGACTACTAATGTAGTCGAATCTGATTTCCCTCTATTGAGTAATCTCGTGGACGCTTTGGACGCAGATTGGCGCAGAGAAAGAAGTAGAGGGGAAGCAGGGCGAGCTAAAGCAGAGAGTTACGAAAGATTATTGAATGCCTTCCGTGCTATCCTTAATGATTATCGTTACATGAACAAGCACTCAAACTTTGTCAATATCGAGGATGAGCAAGTCGTTACATTCAACCTATCTGCTATTGATGATAAGGCCTTGCTTCACATTGTCCTTTACCAACTTTTGAGCTTAGCATCTGCTGAGTCTGTTAAGAATGGTATTAAGAATATGAATGAAGTAGTAGGAGTAGATGATGATAATGAAGTTCCAAATCATGTAATCATCACGATTACTGGTGCTGACAAGCTATTTGAACCAACCTACGCTCAATCTCTTACTTTCCTTGCTGAAATGATTGACGAAGTGACTAAGAATGATACTGGAATTATCATGGAGGTATCTTCACTTGATAAAATCCTATCATCTACTGAATCAAATGACTTGTCGCCTTATGTACTCGCAACTCGTAGCGTATTCTCTAGCATGCGCCAACGCATCCTCACTCAACAAGATGTACTGGTTATTCCTAAGATCGCGAAGAGCTTTGGAGATTTAACACAATCCGAACTAGAAGCGTTACGTTACCTACAATACGGTCAATATTTCTTGAATATTTCTGGAGTGTCAAACTACACGTTTGAAATGCAACTGACAGACAGACAAGATATTGATTACTTTGCTTTACCGTATGCTGAAACCGCAAGATACTCTAAAATGCGCTAGAAAAGAGGTTCAATGACATCAGCTTTTGAAATGTATTATAAGATACAGAAAAAAATCCATAATACCAGAACGCTTCATTATCTCAATCTTCTAGCGTTGTCTGGAGAGATAGGCTTTCTCTTTGGTAGCTTTTTATCCTACTCTTACCATGTTAGCGAGTTAGTTGCTCGCTACGGTAAGGAAATTGTCTTACTAGGCTTTATGCCTTATGTATTAGTGGGAATAGTAGCAAGTATCTTCTTGCTCATTGTTGGTAAGAAACAATCTATCCCTCTAGTGTTGATACTGGTATTCTTTCCTTCTGCCTTGTTAACGGAATCTGGCTTAAATGCTATTTTCCTAGTCGCAGTCGCTTATACAATCCGACGAATTGAACTAGGACATAGACAGATGATTGTGAGTGCAATTTCTGGCTTTTCAGAGAAGTATTCACCACTCTATGAAAAGCGCCTAGCAAACAAGCAGAAGTACAGAGAATACTTTCAAGCATTTATGCTCTTGGAGTTCTTTGACGCAGAGGATTTTATCCTTGTAAGTGAAAAGGACGAGAAGTATACGAATAAGAAACTAGGAATTTATGAACGTAGATTGACAAGAACCTTTAAAATCAAAGGAGTGTGGGGCAAGGTAACAGTCATGGACGACCTTTTTATCGCCCCTCAGAAACGCTCAATCTGGACTAGAATAAGGAAAGGAGTTCGATATTTTGGATAAACACGAACACATAGAGGAACTGGAAGAGGATTTCTCTTCTAGCGACTATGCGGACTACTATGACGCGTATTATAGCGGATTAGACGAGCAAGAAATCGAACAAGAACGTTACAGACGGTCTGGTTTATTCTCACGCAGTCGAATGTATGTTGATGATATCCAAAGCAGACTGACAGATGAGATCAGTGGTACGATTGACCTACAAAAAGAGTATTACAGTCAAAGTGAGAACCATTTCTTGTATCACGAGCAGATAAACCGAAACAAAATCTTTTATCGTCAACTCTTGAAGTTTCTTATTACTGGCGCAGTCCTTATCGGTATCCTATATCTATTCTTACTGATAGGGAGTTAGTGCATGAAGTTATTAAAAGCTAAAATATATCTTATCTTAGCAGAAGTAGGCGCAGTGGCGATACTCGGATACATGCTCTTTGTTATCCTTGCAGCAATCTTCACCGCAGTTACATCCGAACAAGCTCGAAAGGCAAATGATTGTAGCGTCAAGAAACCTACTGAAACACAAGTTGCTGAAACCTCACCGACAGACCAAACCATTGAAAATTTCATAAGCGAACATGAAGAGGCTTATATCTTATCATGGAAAGCTGGAGGGTATCTACCGTCGTTTTCGATTGCTCAAACTTATGTCGAGTATGGTTTTAACTTTACCAATCCGTCTGGGACTAGCTTTTGGCTCGCTCACAACATGGGAGGAGTTAAGACTGGAGGAAGTATTGACAACTTTCCAATCACAATAGAAACCTATGGTAAGGACGCAGTTGATTTATCTGGAACAAAGTTAGGTACGAACGTAGGAGATAGCACTGGAGGAAACTACGCTTGGTTTAAGTCCTATGATGCAGGTATTGTAGCGAAAGCTGAGTTTATGGCTCACCAGACACTTTATAAGGGAGCGATAAACAATACCGAGCCTAGAGAAATCTCAAAGGCGATTGCACAAGGAGGTTGGGCGAGTGATCCAACTGCTTATGAAAACTCTTTGAATAATGCGTATGACACAATAGGCTCTAAGTATAAGTGGCTTGACGAGAAAGCTATTAAAAGATACGGTAAGTCGCCTTTTGTAGAAATAGGCCCTGTTCAACCGTCAAATAGCCTTGGAATTACTACACCTAAATCCAAGAAAGATAAGTGTAAGAAACGGAAGTCTGCTTCAGACGGTACTGGTAAAGTGCCTAGTGGCGTACAAGTGGACGGTAGTGGGTGGACACCACAATCCTTGCCAGCTGAGTTGAAAGATTATTTAATTGACGCACAAGGACTTGGACTAGAGTATAATAATACTACTGGTTGGGTTGAGAAAACAGGTGAGTGCGTTGACCTTACTGTCAGTCTAGGAAATATCCTTTGGGGACATTCTGGGACTGTTATCGGTGACGGTAAAGACCAAGCGAGTGCGTGGGCGAAGATTTTTGGAAATAGTACGACCACTAAGGCTAGAAAAGGTGCTATCTTCTCTAGTATGGAAGAGGCAACCTATGGGCATACTGGAATTGTGTGTCATGTATTCGAGGACGGAACATTCTTAGTTATCGAGCAGAATTATTCTGTAAGTGGGAATGCAGTCGGTAAAAAGAATACTTATAGCTACCGCCTTATCAGCCAGACTGCTAGTGAAAAGAACGGATTTACCTTTGCTTATGGAAATGAATCTAACCTAAAATTGACTAAACAATAAAAAACAGTGACAAAATCACTGCTTTTTATGTATTTTTAAAATTTTACCTTGAAATGAGTAGCAACTTCTTTCAATAAAGCATTGGCCTTGTTGAAATCTTCGGTTGTGAAATCTTTGACAGTAAAGGCTCTACCAAAATCGTCAAGTGATTGGAGTGTTTCGGTATCAAAGTCCTTATTTCCACTTAGTTCTTTAAGGATTTTAGCGTGTTCCTTTTTAGCATTATTGCTGAACTCACGTAGTCTGAATTTTTCAGTTTGACCGTCATTCTCAATTTCAATCAGAGCTTCTGCAATATAGCTTTTGACATGAATTCCATAGTTAGCTTGTCTAACAAGAGCATCTTCAATCCGAGCGATAATGTCTTTAGATGTAGTAATGATTTCCATGATTTTTTAATAGGACGAAACTCGTCCACCTTTCTTTAATTTAATTATATTATATCAAAATATATGACTTTTGGCAACCATTTCGACAATATTTTTAGCGCTTGACCGTTATTTCTCTTGCAATTATAACGCCAAAGCGTTATAATGAAAGTGTAATCACAAAGAAAGGGTGAATAGTAGTGGTAGTAATCACGTTGAAAGAAACGCTATCAGAACGTGGAATAACTCAGTCAGAACTATCTAAACTAGCAGGACTAAGACCAAGTACGGTATCATCCTTATTAAAGGGTAGCACGCGCATTGAGTTTGAAACAATCGAGAAGATAGCGAAAGCATTAAATACAGATGATATTAGAGAGATAATCTCTTTATGATAAAGGAAAGGGAAAATTATGGACGATTTAGATATTTTTGAACTGTACGGAAGAGAGGGAGATAACCCTCAAAATGAAATAGAGGAACTTTCTATCGAAGAAGTTATTGAATTAAAAAAACGTGAACTCTTAGAGAAAGAGGAAGAGGAAAAGAGAGAAGCAGCAAGACGGAAACAAGAACTTATCAAGGCAAAAAGGGATAAGGAGTATAAAGAATATAGTGCTAAAGTAGAACGATTGTTTAAGTGGATGATTGGTTTCTCTTTATTTGTGACTGTATCTGTCGCATACTATCTTTACAAGGACTATTTCTTTATGACCGTACAAGGAGAACTGTTATTTACAGGGCCTACGAAAGAAGTTGGGAAAGCGATCCTATCGGTTATTCTCTCAGTTGTTTTATCTTTTCTTGCACCAGCACTAATAACATTCTTTATTGTAGATTTACCAGATAACAAGGAGGAACAAGAATGACTAAACTAAAACTATTATTGATTGGTTTCTTGTCGGTTTCAGTAGTGACTGCTGGAGCAATCATTTATATCCAGCACGTCAATAAGACAAAACAAGAAGCGCAGACCGTAGAAACGACTGAAGAGAAGAAAGCACCAGAACAAACTGCTGAAAGAGTAGTGATTACTGAAGATGATAGAAACTACAATCAAGCCTTCTCTTCGCTTGAAATGGCAGGTCATAAAGTAGAGCCAAGTATTGAAAAAGAGGTCAAAGAGGCTTTTAAGGTTGTTATCAAGGAATGTAAGACTGCAAATATCCTAGAGATAGACTACTCACATGAAAAGCATCTAAAAATGGCTAAACAAGATATGATTATGTCCTTTGCAGTATCTTTCCAACAAAACGGATATGACGTAAATGTTGACGACATTGAGGTTTATGAATCTAGCGTATCTGATGTAGTTCAATTTATTGTCAAATCGACAAAGAAAGGTGAAGATAGCATCTTCTGGACTGGAAACTATAATACACTTGCACATCAAGTTAGTATTTCACACTACTACGGAGGACACGTAGGAAAGGCTTTTGGGTAAGGAACATGACTACATTATACTTATATCGTTCACTCGTTGTTAAGACCACAGAGAAAGCTATCCTTGTTCGCTTTCCTAAGAAGAGTGAATATAACTACATGGGTACGTGGATACCTAAGAAGCGCGTGACCGTCATTAAAAATGAGGACGGAGAGGAATTTTATAAGCTAGAGGTCAAACCATTCTATACTTATGAATTGCACTCTTTGAACAACTCACATGAAAGTACACTATTGATCCGTGCTGAACAATTTATCGAACTGTTTAAGGGAGTTGATAGCTATGCTCGAAAGGAACTGGATATCCAGACTGTCGAAGAGGAAGAGGAACTGGACTTTATTTCTCTTAAAGCTATCCGTTGCTTATTGTTTGATGCAAACTTTGATAGTTCACAGTTGGCGCGTGATACTGGTATCTCACGTCAGACACTTGTTTCATTGAATAAGAAAGAAAGACCACTATCAAACGTGAAACTGGAAACTCTTATCAAGTTGCAAAAGTACATCTACTCTAAAGGACGTAAGGAGTAGTATGCTGAAAAAAGACCGTGATTTCTTAAAACAACTCTATAAAAGCTATCTGGTAGCGATGATTGGTACAGGTATCATTCTTTCAAGTGTTTATCTGACAGTTGATTATAAGGTTATCTATCACTTATCACTATATGGAGTTCTAACGTGGCTCATTCTATCTATTGTCTTATCGCCTTTATTCATCTATACCAAGGGCATGAAACATCTACAAGAGCATTTTATCATGTCTAACTGGAGTACACTTCTATTCTTATTGCCTACGATTGTGGCTCTAAGTGTTGGAATGATTGTCGCTCACCAAGAAAATAGACAACAAATGACTGGTTACGGTATCGGTATTACCTTTATAGACTATCAAAAGACTACCTTTAGACCATATACCAATAAGCAGACCACGGAACTTGCTGAAAAGTTAGAAGCAGCAGGCCAGAAAGAACAAGTTCTTGATGATAAAAAGTATTATATCTTCTATAAATCCACTTGTCCTTATTGTAAGGTAGGATTGACTTCCTTACTTGAAAGACTTCCAGAAGATAGGCAACAAGACCTTGTATTTATCGACTTGAATAGTAATAATGCTGAAAGAGTAGCAAACGCTCTAGGAGTTGATAGAGCTGGCACAGTAGTTGCAGTAGTAAAAGATAAGGAGAGTGACAATTCTACACTTATGAAAGAAACAATCGCTTTTGATGATGAAAAAGACGATATCGTAGCCAACAAAGACCTTATAGACAAGATAGTAGATAAGGAGAGCCTATGAACCTAGCTTTACTCATTCTACAATACTTCCTATTTAGTCTATTCCTATTCTGTCTAAGAGTAGCAGTCCTAGTCTATCGCTATCGCTTACCTATCATCAGACATGAATTTGAGTTCAGTCAGACAACTAAGTTGCTTATCTGGGCAATCCGTAGAGTAGTTTTACCCTTTACTTTTCTTGGAATAGTCATTGAGATCGTGAACACACAGAATTTCTGGTTAATCATTGCCCTTGTAATAGGCTTTATCTTACCGTCATTCTTTTTCCTTGGAAAGAAACCAAAGAATATATTTTTATCAGCAGTTGATGAATACTTCTATACACGCAGAGCCAATCTCTTCGAGAGTTGCCCTCGTTGTAAGGATAGCAAAGTATTCTATTGTAAACTATACGAGGTAGAGCCTAGCGATATGGAAGTAGGAGAGCAGATTGACGATAATTGTTACTACCTAATCAGTAAAGAGGGGCAGTTATACACTCTAGGCTTTCTCTATGATATAAATAGCCTTGCTTTAGCCTTTATCGAAGAACCTCACAAGTTCAATAGCTATCTCAATCAGTTTTATCCTTTACTAGAGCCTTACCAATCACTTGCTAATATCGTTGAAACGGAAGAAGAAATCTTCTGGCAAGAACCAGACCTATTCTGTTCTAAGTGCCACGAACAAGTGAACCAGACACCGATTTATCTCGGTAGGACGTTTATAAGATAATGGATAGTAAATGGATAAAATGTATTTACTAAGTAAATAAAAAATAAATAACAGATCAGATAAATCTAGTCTGTTTTTTGTTTGACACTATACCCCAAATGGTGTATAATAGTGTTATAAAATCAAGGAAGGTAAAAGACATGGTAAGATTTGAACCGACTATCAGTTATTCAGATGAAGCCTCTAAAATTTTCAAGGAGTATCGTGAGTTAAAGGATAAACAAGAAAAGGCAGAGAAAACACGTCTTTCTAAAGTGATTGCTTATGCTACGTTGAATCTAGATACTCTTACAAAGGATACAGACGAACGTGTAAAAGAGTTCTACAAGGATAATAAAGATAAACTTTGTTATAGTGGAGAAATCATCACGCGCGAATATTGTAGTCAATATTTGAGTGGTAGGAGAGGTGAATTTTTCTTAACAAAAAGTTTAATTAACTTTTTACAACTAAATCCTGAGCATAAAGTAAAGGTAATGGCTTTCCATAAAGGCTTTGCTATCATTGAAGTTTACTCAAAGGCTTACATTGTTCCTGAAGAATCGTTAGAACTAGTAGAGCAGACAGATGATGTTGCCATTGGAAATGAGATAGTTGTAAAAGCAGACAATCAAATTGTCTTAAAAGATCAGCTTGAGGATGCAAAAGATTTAATTGATAAGGTTTCTAAGTTTGAAGATGAAGCTTTCGCAGGACAACTAGAAGAAATTAACAACTTGAAAGCTGAAATGGAAGCACGGATTACTGCAGTTTATGAGTTGCAAGCTAAAATGATGGCAGAGTTACAAGAGAAGATTAAAGCCTATGAGCATGAGCTTCTAATCATGCGTTCAGACCTAACAGCCTTTGAGTATCGTAACGGATTGACAGTTAACTTTATGAACATCCACAAAGGAACTAATGCGCCTACTCAGCAGCCTATCATTATTCATCAAAAACTTATCTATTTGGACGAGGACCTTCCTCGTTTGAAAGACCTTTATGACGAACATGCAGGGAGCTTAGAGGTGGCACTCAAACATTCTCCAGCTCTACTTGAACATATCTGTCCAACAAGTAAAGGAATTACATTCCTTAAAATGCGTAACTCTGCTGGGAGTTTTGAGCTGAATAATACAGTTATGGAATTTGTTAGGGATACGATGCCAAATGAGGTAGGGGTGTTGATTCGCAATGGAGAGAATACTTGGTTGACATGGTTGGATAGTCAGGATATTTCTTTATCAAAGGACTCTTTCACATCAAAATCTTCTGATGAAGAAACTTCGCTATCATTGGTTCAATCTCGTTACTACTTGTTTAATCTTATTATGGGGTTAATTGAGCGTAATGAAATCTTGCAACTAGACCATGTTCCAACAAATATGTTTGCGGACGCTAGCATCATTTGGTCAAATGCTGACTCTCAGATTACAGATTCAACTTATGTTGAATTAGGGAAAATTATCCCTATCTTGAATCAATACTCTAAGGCTGATGATCCAATTTATGTATTGAACTCCTTTACGGATAGTGCTACATATACAGGACGTTATGGCCCTGGCACAACTAAGCGTGGCCGTGGAGATAATGCTTTAACAGATAATACTTCTGTTGAGACCGGTTTAAATAAAATTAAAGGGATTGATTATTTCTCTGATTTTACCTACCGTTTTTATGTTGGGGGAGAAAAGTATTCGTGGCATTGTGATGACGATAAAAGTAAGATCAGTCCTAGTCTTTATATCGAGAATGACGAGTTTATCAATCTTAAATTTATCAATAGCAATCTTATCAACTACTACATTCACACTAAACGGATTGGTAGGATTTCAAATTCAGGACGTTACGTCGATTACTCACACATGCTTCCTATCCTTTTTGGAATGAAGAAAGCCTTGGAGGAGCAGGAAAAAGTTGACCGTCTCCACATCGTTGCGCAAGACTATGATTTAAACTTGTTAACCTCATTCAAGATTATTCATGACGTGCGCGTGGTTACTTCTTACCAAGCTAAACGCTACTCTAAGTGGGTTGCTGGTTTGAGTGAAGATGATAAATCTTACTACAAACAGTTACTCCTTATCAATGACCTAGAAAATGTTATCCGTAAGCCTAAAGTTTATGCTGCTGTAAGTAAACCAGTCTTTCTTGATAGCGAGGAACGTAGGGTACGAAAAACAACTGAATACGCCATTTTTGCAATTTGTGAAGCAAATAGCTATACAGGAACTATTTTTGATGAAACAAAGGGGTGGCGTGGACAATATGTTTCTTTTGCCTACGATGAAGTCGAATTGAAACATTCTTATTATTGGAGTGGTGAAAGTCGGATCAAAACATTCTCTAGTCAAGAAAGTTTTGATAAAGCAATGGCTAAAGAAATGGTCTACCAAAATATTATATATCGTAAAAGTGAAGAAAATTGTACGATGGCTAATATCCAAGAATGTTTTGGAGAGCGAGAGTGGTTCTTAGTTGATTTCTTTGATTATGAAGGCAACATTCAGCTGGTTAAAAACGTTGAAGAAATGAATAAAAAGTAGAAGGAGGGTATCTATGAAAGTAGATACAGAGAAAATCAAAGTGCTATTTGAAAAGGAGAATCCTTATCGGATAGCAAAGGATACTGGACTTGCAGTGTCCGTAGTCCAAAGGCTCGCAAAGGGGGAAAGGAAGTTGGAAAATGCAAGCATCCGTGTAGGTGCGATACTGACTGAGTATGCTAACAATCGTAGATTGAAATATTGAAAGAGGAAAAGAGGTAAAAATAATGGAAGAAATTTCAGTTAGAGAAGGTAAAGAGTTAAGAGCGAAGTATGATTTCCCTTTTAAATCAATAGACTATGTTTTTGACGGTTTAGAATTGTTATCTGGAAAGACAAAAGATAATGTTAAGGTTACTATTTACATTCCAGACTTTAAAAAGAACCTTGACGCTCAGTATTTAGAGTCTTTAGCAAAGTTACTAGCTGAAGCAGACGCTAAAGATGAAGTAGTTGAGGAATATGTAGGTGAAGATGTTTACGGTGAAGAAATGCCAATCAACTTATCTGATGAAGATTTAGAGGATTGCTACTATTCAATCGACTATCGAGGTATCCGTAGAACTATTTTTAAACAGAAGTTAGAGGATTTAAAGAAATCTTTACAAGGAAAGTTGGAAAATCGTGATCGAGCAGAATTAGAGAGATTTATGGAAGATTTGTCTTGGGAGTTCCTATCGGATACTAGAACGACTGTTCAAGTCCTTAACAAGATTAAAAGAACGTATCATCCAAAGAATAAATATGATGATAAAGACCTAAGAAAGAATTGGGAAAATGAATTTTTGTATTACTTTGCATCTTGTAGGTTTGATTTAACTGGTAATTATGACCGATATAGTTCTAACTGGTACGTGACACGTGATATGTTCTCTTTAGGACAATTCTCAAAACATAATACACAGTCGATATTGTTTATAGAAAGTTGTGATTTTAAAACACTTTTATCTGGAGTTGAGCGTGGTATTTGTCGGTTCTCAATTTTTGAAGATAAGCGATGCTTTAACCGTTTATCAATGGAATACTTAACTATTGTTAAGGGTAATTTCTCAATCACAACAGGAAGTCATAGTATTGAAGAAGAAAGCGCAAAACTAATTGAGCTAAATGGAACATATCGCATTTATACTTACGATAACAATTTATTTGCTTTTGTGAGAGAGTAACAAAAGGGATAGATGAGCTTATTGAATGTTGAATTAACAAGGAGGAAATTATATGATTTTGTTGTTTATTGTATTGTTTATTATAGGAGTGTGCATTTCATTCAATGGAGTATTGATCATAGCTAAAAATACAGACATTAGACTTGGATTGAGTGGTAGGAAAGATTTCTTTTTGTCTCTAAGTCCGAGGGAATGGATGTTAAGTATATTTTTAATTTTGGTAGGAGGGATAATGATTTACTTCTCTTCTATTGAGTTAATGCCATATATTATAAGTACATTTGAGTTAAAATAGGAGATATACTATGACAGTATTGTATTATTATCTTTTTATAAACAAGGGTATCTTTAAATCAATAAGGAAAAATATTCTTTGTTCTAAAAGTGTATGGAAAGTGCTAGCAAATATCATTTATGGAGCTATCTCGTTTAATGCTATCCCTTTATCTTATTCTTGGTTTTTAGTATATCTCAACAACTGGATTGCTATGTCGTCAGTTAGTTCGGGAGTGATTGAGAATAAAGTAATAGCATTCATGCTGCTATGCTTTTTAGTTATCTCTTTCATTGATATAGTCGGTTTGCTTCTTATCACAGTACTAGGAACTGCAACTTTAGCTTTTATGATACTGGCAAGATTCTTTGACGAATTATTTGACAGAGAACGACAGAACGAGAATAGAAAAAGACTTAAACACATACATAAATCATTGACTAAGTAGATTGGAGTTTAAATAGGAGGTATAGTATGACAGTATTAGAAATACATGAGAATGAATGTTTTAAGTTAGCTAAAGGGGTTTTGAAAACAAATATTGATACCCCTATATTAGCAAAAACCAAATCGGACAATGGAGTGAATTGTATCATTTTCATTGACGGCGAGAAACTAGCTGAAAATCTTGAATTAAAGGTTAAAAATAGCTTGAAAAAGAGTGATTTATCCGACAAATATCTTTTAGAGTTAGATTTTGATAACCCGAATTTACAAAACGATAGCTTATTCTTTGAGAAATTAATTGAATCAGCAGTTTTTTATCAAGTTCCAGAAAGTCTTTCTGAGACTAAAGAAGATTTAAACTGGTTTAAAAAAGTTATTTATGAGGACGGATATTCTAAAGAGGAGTTGAGAAAAAATTTTGGAATTGGTGAAGTCAACCCAAAATTGTACATGGAGTTTTTAGACCTTGTGATCGCATCACCGATTGTAGTAGAAACTATTTTCCAAAGACGGACAACAGGGGTTGAAGCTGGACATATTCACCAATACATTTTCCCACACGAAAGAGGTTATGAACCGCCTGTCGAAATTAGCGAACAGTATATAACAAAATGCTTTGAACGTAAACTACCAGTACCAGTTCAAATTCTTTCAACAAAAACAACTACAAGAAAAGAAACGTTGTCAGAAAAATATATTTACAGTAACTTTATTGGTGATATAATTCTTAATCTCATTCACAATCTCATTCACAAGGAAAAAGAATACGTTATTGAATATGAAACAATAGCTGAACTGACCGTGGAGCAATATTCTTTTGTTAATTGGGCAAAAAGAATTGTTGAAGCGGTAGATGAATATATCCGTCGTTTTAGCAAATTATATTACACCGAAGAAGAACTAGAGGAATTGTTCAATCTATCTCGTGAGAGTGTAGAAATTGTTTATCTGATTGAGTTTTACGGTAGCGACCAGGGTAACAGTAATCTCTTAGTGAAAGCGGAGCGCTTGAAAAAAATCCTTGCTGACGGTAGCCTTTTAGGTCAGAAAGAAGAAATTGAACTGAAAGAAACAAGCACTGGTCTGGAAGTGAAAGATACAGACATTGAACGCTTAGAACGAACCTATCAAGGAAAAGGATTGTTTATCAACGCAGTACCACTCTATCTTTAGAATAATAACAGATTAGCGCTTCTGGAAATCCCAGAGGTGCTTTTTGGTCTATCATAGCTTAACCTTTAGAAAGGCTTATAGTATAATTGTAGTATGATTATAACAGCATTAGCAGAGAAAGAGAGCCAAGGGGTAGAATACTACCTAGCCTTGTCAGAAACCACTAGCACGCGCGATACAGTCACTAAGGCTGCAAAGAAACAAGGGTATCTTGAAATCAAAGCGTGTAAATACCTTAATAACAACACACTTATTATAACGTGGGCGAAAGGGCATCTAGTCCGATTGAAAGAGCCAGAGGAATATAATGAGAAATGGAAAGACTGGTCTTTGGAAAATCTTCCTATTGTACCAGACAATTTTGAGTATGTAGTTGATGAAAAGCGTAAGCGACAGTATGAGATAGTCGAAAAGAAACTGAAGATTGCTCAACAAATTATCTGGGCAGGCGACATTGATCGTGAGGGTTCTTATATATCCTATCTTATTTGTAAGCAAGCGAAAGTTTGGAATGACGAGCGTAAGACATTTAAGAGCCTTTGGATTGACGACCTCACGACCAAGCCTATTCGTAAAGGATTTCAAAATCTAAAGGATATTGACTACCGTTACTTACAAGCACAAGAAGCACAAGCACGCGCGATTGCTGACTGGCTTTTAGGTATGAACAGCAGCAGATATCTTTCTAAGTCATTAGAGAAGAAACTAGGCTTACGAGTTCCAGAGAAAGAGGGTAAAATCGCATCTGGGCGTATTATAGGCCCGACTACTTACTTTATCTACCAGAGAGAGCAAGAGCGAGAGAACTTTGTAGAGAGAACCTACTATGAACTGGAAGCAACTTTCACACATCCAAACGGTACATATATTGGTAAATACATTCCAGCCGATATAACCTATACAAAGGGAGAACGGAAAGGGAAGAAGTGGAAAGGAGATTGTGATACCAGGGAGCAGTGGGAGAAGTTGATCGCCAATCCGTCTTTTATCGGACAATTTGATAAAGGAGAGATAGTAGAGTTAGAGAAAGAACTTAAAGAGTCACGCTCACCTCGATTATATAGTCTGAGTGATATGCAAAAAGCTATGGATAAGAAGCTAGGTATCAGTCCGTCTGATACACTTGCTATCTTACAAGAGTTGTACGAAACGGATAAATATGTTACCTACCCACGTACATCATCTAATCATATATCAGTAGAGAGATTTGAATACTTACATGAGAGCCTTTATACCATGACACAGTTAGCTGATATCCCTCTATCTGAATGCGTACAGTCTGGAAAGGTTGACGGATTTTACGTGAACAACAAAAAGGCAGCAGTACACGCAGGCTTAACACCGACCACGGAATTTCCTACTAAGGAAGAAATCGCATCATGGAGCAATGAAAAGCGTACTATCTATATGGAAGTATTGAAACGTAGCCTTGCTATCTTCCTATATAAATACCAGTACGAGCAGACAACAATCATCACGCAAGTTGGAAATGGTAAGTTCCAGACCATTGGGCGCGTGACTGCTCGAAAAGGTTGGAAAATTTTGTGGGAAGATAAAGAAGCATTGTTTGATATAGATAGTGTAGAAGAGAAATCCTTGATTAAAGTGGCCTTGAATGACCTAGTTGATCCTCAACTAGCACCGATTGAAAAACATACCTCTAAGCCTCAGTTATATACCGAAGGGACATTGATCGATGCAATGGAAACTGCTGGCAGACATTTTGAAGATGAAGAGCTAAGAGCAATCATGAAAGAAACGCAAGGTCTAGGAACTGAAGCGACCAGAGCGCCTACTTTGGAGAAAATCAAGAATTATCATTGGTACGTTGTCAAGAAAGGGCGCATCCATTTAACCGAGTTAGGACGATTACTTTGTCAATCTTATTCAAGTGTTAAAATCCTTAGTGATGCGCAGACTACTGCTTTGTGGGAACAATCGCTCAAAAAAATCTCAAATGGAGAGAATACCAAGGAGCGCTTTTTATCGAATATCATTAGATACTTGAATAGAGAGAGCGAGAAGAACTTATTTAATGACCTTGATAATTCTATGAGTAAGGTTGATTATCTTCCATATAAAGAGTATATGGAGAAATTGAAACAGTCTGCAACTGGAGAAGTAGGAGAGTGTCCGAAGTGTCATGCACCAGTACGCTATATCACAAGCAAGAATAAGAAAGTATTCTTGAAGTGTCAGAATGGACTGCTGACACAAGAGCAACTAGCAAATGGAGAAGCAGCATCTTGTGACTTTTTCTTGAATATGGAAGTGGCCAGCAAGAAGCTCACGGAAAAAATGGCGCGTGATCTTCTTGCTAAGAGAAGAACAAACGTAGTGAAAGGATTTAAAAAATCCAATAACCAAGGTACGTTTGACGCACGAGTTATCCTCAATGATGACCTAAAATTAGCCTTTGAAAAAAGCTAAAGTCCGATTTAGGCTATCATAGGCAAAAATAGGCTATCATGCTTTTACTTTTTGATAATTTTAAGGTAAACTATTATGTATAAAATAAAAAAGAAAGGTTTAGTTACATGCAAACTAAAGATTTAGTTCCTTCGGATAGTCATGCTGTCCAGAAAACACTTGCTCTTGGTTTACTCGCTAGCGCGATTTTAACTGCTAACGCAGTCGCAAACGCTGACAGTAACACTAACGCTAATCTACCTACGTCTGAACTTACACCACCGTCAGACACACCGACTGCTGATATTCCAGTCACTACTGAAACACCACAGACGGAAGCACCTAGCGAAGTAGTTACTAGCGAGGAAACACCAGTAACAACAACAGACGCACCTTCTACTGATGTTCCACAAACAACAGAAGATAAACCGTCTGAGTTGAAACCAGCCGAGGAGTTGCCGGTTACAACTGAAACATCAGCAACAACTGAACAACCAACGACCTCGACTGAAACAACAGAAGCGACTACAACTACAACTGATAAGGCTGACATTCCTGTTGTTACAGAAAAACCAAAGCCAGCAGTAGAAGTTCCAGAAACGAATGATACTGGTAGCGAAACTATCTTGCATCCACAAGAAACTGGAACACCTACCGTAACACCTACAAATGAAGCACCAGTCATTACAGACCAAGGCTACAAGATCGTAGATATTGCCAAGTCAGTTCTTACTCTTGAAAATGCAGACGGTTCACTTGTTAAAGTAAATCCAGAACTTGTAGGAGGGGTTACTAACGAGGACGGAACAGTTTCAATCAAGAACGCTAGAGGCGGACTTGAAACGTTGCCAGAAACAAACTCAGTAGATAGCGTTATGCTTACTGTTTTAGGTTTCTTGCTATTGCTCTTCGGTTTCACTTTGGTTAACAAAGCAAAACAGAACAACTATACTTATTTATAAGAAGAAAGGGATTAAATGAATAAGAAACAATTATTTAACAAATCATCAGAAACACAAGCACGCGCACGTATGATTAACACTAGTGCATACGGATTGGTTAGCGCAGTAGTATTGGCAGGGGCAGTTAGCTTAGCTGTCGGAACTGGACACGTAAGCGCAGATGAACAAGCAGTAACAACAGTTACATCAGCAAAAACTCCAGTACCAGTTAAGGACGGAGAAACTGTAACAATCACATCAGAATCAACTTCTGCACCAGTTAAAGTGGAAGCAGTTTCTGAAACTGGTTATCCGTCAACAAACTTGACTGAAAAACAACCAGAGCCTACTGCTGAACATGTTGAAATGACAAACAACGCTAACAAGGCAGGCAAAGAAATTGTTACACCAGTCGAAACACCAGAACTTGACAAAGCAGTTAAAAAAGCTAAAGACGCAGGCGTAGAAACGACTGAAAAGCCACAAGTTGCTCATGATACATTAGCTGAAGCTAAAGCTGATGAACAAGCGCAAGTGAAGAAAATCGAAAGCGCCAAGGCTGAAAAGGTTACGAATACCGAAGAAGTCAATAAAGCTAAAGCAACTAACGCTAAAATCAACGCTGAGAATAAGGCAGAAATGGAAAAACATGGTCTGACCTTTACTGGCGATAGCAACAAGGACGCTAAAACAGTAGCAGATTACACTTCTAAAACTCTTGCTGATAACAAGAAGAAAGAATTAGCCCACAAAGAAGCACAAGCAAGCGCTGAAAAAGTAAATGCACGCAATAAAGCTATCATGGAAGCTAAAGGGCTTAAATTTACTGGCGTTTGGGAAAAAGATAAGAAAGCAGTAGATGACTGGAATGCTAAGAATGCAGGTGTTACTAGCGAATCTGGTTTGACTGCTACCTCTAAAACAACTTTTGAAGCAGTTTCTGGTGCGTCTAAAGTAACGCCACCAGCATACACTCAAAACGTTATCCAAGGTTATGCTCGTAACACTAACTTGGACGCTAAATTTGACAACGTGTTCTTATTTGATGATAAGAGTGGTACTGCTGAAATCAAAGTGAAGAATACTTCACACGGTGATGTTACTCTTAAATTTAGTAACATGACACCTTCTGCTGAATCTGGCTTTATCCGTTCATACGTTGCCTTGTGGGCAGCAGAGGACGGAGGGATTGGATACGGAGTATTCATTTCTGCTGGAGCTGGTGAAGCCAACGGTGGCGGTGGAGTTGACGGACAAGGTGGCGGTGGCGCAAGTGGTCGCTACTTGAATGACCGTCAAGGTTGGATTAAAAAAGTGGGTATTGGAGTTATTACGGACGCTAATGACGTTAGCGAGTTAACTCTTAATGACGTTGATAGCAACCAAGTTATCGAGGCATCAACAATCAATGGTGCTAAAATCACAACTGGTAAAAATATCAGTCAAAGTGGTAACACCTTTACTGCTAACAACTCAGCGCAATCTCAAAGTACGTCTGGAGTGCTAGATAGCAATGGTATCGGTTGGAGTTTGGATAAACCTCAAAAAATCAACTTCACATTCGACCATATCAACACTTCTGACACTTCTTACTCAATCGTAGGAGGTATCTTCGGACGTGCATCACAGAAGAAAGCTAAACCTATCTCAATCGAAAAGGCTTCTGTTCCAAACTTCTCACCTAAGCCAACACCTACATTGAAGCCACTTGTAAAAGTGCCACTTGAAAAGAAAATTGCAGTAGATTATCACAAGACTGCTGTAAAATATGCCCCTAAAATCTCTAAAGGAGTAGTGAACGACGATAACAAAGACATCGACGGTAAACTAGTTCCTAAAGGCTCACTTGTCAACTGGACACTTAACACTGGTTTACTTAAAGCTGGCCGTGAAGCAATGACTGCTATTGAGCTAAATGATCCACTTGAATCTGGCTACAAACTTGATGAAAAGGCAACTGCTAAAGCAAATCCAACGTTTGAGTTTACTCACAACGGAAAAGGTAGAACTCTTATTAAGTTCGGTGCTAGTGAACTTGCAAAAGCAAATGCAAACCTTGACAAAGACTACGTTATGCCACAAATTAAATTGATTGGTACAGTCTTGAATGACAATGGTTTCTACAACAACACTTACTCAATGACTTTGACAACTAAGTCTAAGAAGAAGTACACAGTTACATCTAACACACCTAAAGTTAAGACACCAGGCTCTAAACCTGTCAAAGACGTAGTTGATGATAAAGGAGTTTCAATCAATGGTAAGTCAGTTCTACCTACAACAGAGTTGAACTATAAACTTACTCAAAACTTTTCTAACTACAAAGGGGTTGAAGCATCTAAGTCAGCAATCATGAAAAACTTCTTAATGATTGAAGATCCAGACGAAAACGCACTTGATACAAGCACAATGCGCGTCAAGTCTATTATGGCTGGTAATAAAGATGTATCTGAATTGTTACAAATGCACCGTGTTCTTTCAAAAGATGCCTTGGATGAAAAATTACGTAAAATTGTTACTGATTCTGGTATCTCACCAGTAGGTGAGTTCTACATGTGGACCGCGAAAAATCCAGAAGCATTCTATGAAGCTTACGTGAAGAAAGGTTTGGATATTACTTATAACCTTTCATTCAAGATTAAAAAGACATTCACACAAGGTGATATCGTCAACGCAGTACACCAAATCGACTTTGGTAATGGATACGCAGGTAACAAGGTAGTAAACCATCTTCCTAAACCAGAAGTCCACAAAGATGTTTTGAATGCTAAAGGCGATAGCATTGACGGTAAACGTGTTCAACTTGGCGACCTTCTTACTTACAAGCTAGAGGGTTGGGTTATCCCTGCTAACCGTGGTTATGACCTTTGGGAATACCGTTTTGTAGATAGTCTTGACGTAGAACATGACGAATACCAAGGTTTCACAATCAAAGCTAAGAAAGACTTTGTTGTAGTGGACGCTAAAGGTAATAAAAAAGCTATCAAGGCTGGCGACGACCTCAAAGCATACACAGAAACAGTTTACAACGCTAAGACTGGATTGTTTGAAACACGCTTTACAAAAGAATTCCTTGCCTCAATCCCTCGCACAAGCGAATTTGGAGCAGATGCCTTTGTAGAAGTTAAACGCATCAAACACGGTGAAGTTACTAACGAATACACTCTATTCGTAAACGGAACACCTGTACTTTCTAACGAAGTTAAGACATATAGCTTCCCAGATCCAGAGCCTAAGAAACCACAACCTAAGAACGAGTTGCCAAACACGGGCGAAGGTGAAAGTATGTTAGGAATGGCAGGATTGATTATGTCACTTGCAACTGCTGGATTTGTAGTTACAATGAAACGTAAAGAAATCTAATAGTATAAAAGAGTTAGCACAAGCTAGCTCTTTTTTTGTCTATCATACCGTACAAGTCCTTGCACAAATATTTGAATTATTATATAATTAAATTATGAAATTCTTAAAGAGTAGGAGGACTTGAATGCAAGTAGTTGTGAAGATAAAGCTGAAAGAGATTTTAGCAGAGCGAAACATGACACAAAGCGAACTAGCCAAGCTATCAAACCTAAGTGAAACTGCTATCAGTATGTTTGCACGTGGCCAAGGAAACTCAATCAACAAAGAGTACCTATCAAAGATCGCGAGCGCTTTGAACATTACCAACATTAGTGAAATTTTAGAATTAGAATTTATTTAGACTATCTATTAAAGGAGAAAAGAATTATATGGATAACAAGAAAATTGCAGTAGTAGGGGCATCTGCTCTCGCTCTAGGTTTAGGAGTTACTAACGCACACGCAGAAGAAGTAACAACAGTAGCACCAAAAACTACCGACCAGACTGTTTCTAAGGAAGAAACAAAGCCAGAAGTCAAAAAGGAAGTCACAAAAGGTCAAGTTGACGGAGCTAAGGACAAACTTGATAAATCTACTAAGAAAGTAGAAGAAGCACAAGCAAAACAAAAACAAGCGCAGACTGAAAAAGACCAAGCGCAAACCGAAAAGGATGACGCTCAGACTGAAGTAGATAAGGCACAAGCAATCAAGGACAAAGCTACACCAGAAAACATTGAAAAGCAAAAGCAAGAAGTTGCCACTGCTGAAACTGGTAAGGCTAATGCTGAAAAGCAAGAAAAAAATGCTGAAAATGACCTTGATAAAGCGAAACAAGTAGCAGCAGACCAAGAAAAAGTGGTTAAGAAGTCCGAGGACAAGGTAGCAAGTGCTGAAACTGAGGTCAAAGACGCTCAGACTAACGTAGATAACGCACAAGCTATCCTTGACGGTACAGGACAAGCGAAAGTTGTCGCTGAAAAGGATAATGCTGAAAAAGCGCAAGCACAAGCGCAGACTGGAGTATCAAACGCTGAAAATTCTTTGACACAAGCCAAGGCTGATGATAAGAAACGTTCTGAAGATATTTCAAGCACTCAGAAAGAGTTGACACAAGCTAAGAATACCGTAGCAAGCACTCAAACTACCTTGACAAATGCAACGAATAAAGCTAGTCAGACACAAGCTAAACTTAATCAAGCGCAGACCAATTTTTCTAAGGCTGAAAGCAACTACAAGGCTATCAATACTATCCAATTATCAGATGCCTATGTATCTGCATTGAAAGCCTATGCGACAAACCCTTACCACCCTTTCAATCAAGAAGCACAGTGGAAAGCGCACAATGACAAAGCAGTTAAAACTCTAGTAGCAGAGTACAAACCAAATATCAATGCGAACTCATTCAAATCTAATGCGAATGACAAAGCGACCACGGTTGACGCTAACAATCTTACAACAGAACAAATGACCGAGCTTTCTCTATACGCTAGCGACCTCTTAAACCAAATCCGTGAACGTTTTGGAACACCTAAGACGGTTGTGACAAAAGGTATGGTAAAAGTAGCTGATGAAGTGACTGACGGTTATGTAGCTGACGGTTGGGAGTATGGTAAAGGCCATGACAACAAAGCAGTAAATAACGTGGCTCGTAAGTACGGATTGCCTACTTATGAAGATAACACACACCAGTACATTGAGAACTTGAACAGTATCAACAGTGGTGATGAAATTCATAACATGGATGATGCTAAGAAGTGGGTTTACACAAGCATTATCGAAATGATGTTCACTGATTGGGAGTGGGAACATGCTCAAAACCTCGCAGGGTTATCGTCTGCTGGCGCTAATAAAGAATATCTTGGAGTGGACGTATCTAGTCGCCTTGGACGAACTAGCGCTCATTTCTTGACTGTATCAGACAAACAAGTATCTGGCAATAAGCTAGATAAGACTGAAGTACCTAACACTAACTCGGTAGAAAGCATTGTGAAAGCCTATAACAATGCAAAAGCTACCCTATTAAATGCTCAGACTGTAAATTCTCAAGCACAACGTGAGAAAACAAGTGCCTCAACAGAGAATATCAAAGCTAAAGGAAAACAAGCGACTATTGAAAAACGCTTGAACGCTCTTAAAGCGACACCACTTAAAACACCAACTGCTGAACGCAATCTTACAAATGCAAAAAATACGCTCGCTAGTGCGAACGAGCGCTTGAAAAACGCTAAAAAAGCACTAGAAGCTCTTAATGCTGACGTAAAAATCAAGCAACAAAACCTTGACAAAGCGAAACAAGAGCTTGCTAATAAGCAGACTGCCCTTACTAACGCAAAAAACAACCTAGCAAATGAGAAAGCTAAGTTGGAAGAGTTGAAATCTCTAATCAAGATCGCCGAAAAAAATCTCGCGCTATCTAAGGATAAAGTAGCACAAGCAACTAAAACTCTTGAAAAAGCCAAGGCTGACCTTGAAAACTTGCTCAATGCAGAGCCTAACCTAGCTAAAGCTAAGAATGTTCTTGCTCAGAAAGAAACTACTCTTAAAGAGAAAGTAACTGCTTTGAAAGAAGCACAAGCTATCCTTGATAAGTTGTTACAAGAGCAGAAAATCGACCAAGAAACTTATGACAAACTCTTTGCCTTGTATAGCGCACAAGTAGAAGCTAAACGTTTAGCTGACCTTGAAGCACAGAAACAAGCTATCATCAGTTCTGGTGAAACACCTATCGAAGTCTATGACGAAACTGGTAAACTTGTAGCGTATGAAGTTAAACCTAAACCAGTCGCTCAATCACCTGTATCTTACAATGGTGCATGGACTAAGAAACAAGACAAGGCTCTTCCTAATACTGCCGAGGGCAAATCTACTGCTCTAGGATTGACTGGACTAGCTATGTTCTTTGGAGCGCTAGGCTTGGTATCACCGAAACGTAAAAAACAAGCTAAATAAGGAGGGAGCATGGGTAAAGCAGGTAAGTATATTTTCTTAAAGCGACTAACAAGCATCCTCTTCCCTTTTAGTTGTACTGTTTTAGTATCTATCATCAGTGCGCTAATTCTCAGTAGCTTTATTGAGAACACGGAAACAGTCCGATATATCGTGTTTAGTTTGTCAGCATTCATTCTGATTGTAGGTACAATCCTTGTCTATAATTCTGACAAGCCGAACAGATATATCAAGCCAAGACGATTGGTAAATAATGCGATTGGTTTAGCGCTCATTGGTTTTCTATTATGGAGACCTATTGCAATTAGCTATCTAACCACTACACCAGTCCTTGCACCTCTTGTCTTTATTATCCTAGTCACTCTATTATATGAGAAGAAGTTCAAGAAAATCATTGTCAATGAAATTCTGAAAGACAATCTGGACGAAGATTTTGACTTTCTGACGAATGATAACGAAAAGACTGCTGAAATGCTTGCTGAACAAATGACAAGTCGCTTAAAGGATAAGTATAAGGACAAGATCCTTGTTAAGACTTTGAACTACGCTAAAAATAGCACGAATAAGCTGACTGAGTTTGCAGTAGGCTTCCTAACTAATGACAAGCAACCAAAAATACTTTTTGAAATCATCATCGGTCTGGATATGGACTGATAATACAAAACTAGAAAGAAAGAGGTAAAAATGACCGAAAACAACACACCAGTATTGACGAGGGAGCAAGCACGGTTCTTGCTCGACCTCGAATTAGACACTTATGCTAAGAAAGCACGTGCAATCGCTAAAGCAGCAAGAGAGCTGACCTTTAGTGACCAGTGGGACGAAGATAATTTCCATGATGCAATCCGTCAAGGATATTGGGACGTACAGACTGACTACTATTTTATCAATATCCTTGCACCACTAGGACGAGTTGGGTTTATCTTAAAGACTGAGTTCAGTCACCCAACCACTGCCAAGCCAGTATATGATGTCACAGAGGATTTTACCAAAGCAACACGCTTCTCAATGGAAGAATTAGAGGACTTAAACTCTAGTGATACACTCTTCCCTTATAATCAAGCGGAGTTCCTGGTAAGTGAATATAGCGCAGTCATGAAATACGGTGATATCACTGAGTGGCTAAAACAAACTGATGAAGAAGTAGCTGAAGTAAGTCCAGAAGTGACTGAAGTTGAAATCGTGGGATTTCCACAAGCGGAGCCAGAGGAAACTGTCGAAGAAGTAGCTGAAACGCTCGATACAGACCAAGAAACTGTACCAGAAGAGAAACCAGAAGAAAAACCTACTAATGTAAAACATGGTAAAGCTCAAATCAGTCTGAAATTAAAATAAAAAGAATGCTCGTCAGATAGACGAGCGTTTTTAGTTAGTTTTAGCCTATCATAGCTTTACTAACTGCTATAAATGGTTTATCATAGATATATACCATTATTTACAAGAGAAGTGAAAAAAAATCGTATGAAGAAGAAAAATTTAAAAAATGCTTTTAAGGGCGTAGTGGGAGAATTACTCGGTACACACGCCCCTCATGATCCGTTAGGAATACACGGACATGAGCAAGAGCCTAAGAAGAAGTATCAAGTATTGAAGCGCTTTGGTATCTATAAGTCTGATAGTGATGATGAAGAAAGATTTAAGTCACCAGCAGTATCAAGCCTATCTGAAGAATACTACCGTAAATTTTCAATGGAAGCAGTCAAGTTTCCTAATAGCTATCCCTTTGCTATTGTTGTTTCAAGGGATGATATCAATATCGTATCAAATACCTCTTTTAAAGGAGGGGGAGTAGAGGTAGAGGAAGAAAGCGCCTTTGCCCTTAATACCAGTAAGAATGTAACGCATATCATAGACTATGAAGATGAATCTGCCTATGATGTAGTTTATAACCTCTTATCTGACTTTGACAAGAAGGTGCTACGCACAATATCAGAGTTCAGAAACGTACAGCACCTACAAATCCTAAGAGAGTTCGGAAACAAGACCAAGAGGATTGAAAAGTCGCTAGAGCGCTTAAATCGTCTTTATCTTATCCAGAAATTCAAGTTTAATCTACCAGATGAAGTAGAGCAAGATTACGGATATTGTTACGCTATCTATTCTCACGGTTCATACCTCTTAATGAAGCATATGGACTTATCGCCACAGTATGCTTATAAGTGGAAAGAGCAGCAACGTCGAGAGGACGATTATTCGCCTATCCGTCATTGGAAAATCATGGACGCGTACCTTAATTTTAGATTTCATAAGGAGTTCGCAGGGTTCGTGTCTTACTCTTACCTCAATCAGTTCACTTATACTGAGAAAATTGAATTGAGAAAAGCCAAGCACCAACCATCATCTAAAGATGAAGAACAGTTCATGAAGTCTGCTGATGTTAGAACACCAGAGAAAACCAAAGAGATCACTCGCCTTGTCCGTCGAGTGAGGTTTAATGGTCAAATCCTACTGCACAATCAAGAAACGAATAAGACAACTAAGTTTGACCTTTATCCATTTATCACTACGGATAAACAAGATAGCGACCTAAGTAGATTAGAAACTATCTTTAAACACTATGGACGATTTAACAACGGTCTGGACGCAGAGGGTAATAAACGCTTCTTACTAATCATTGTAGATAACCCAAGTGTAATTGCCTTGATTGAAGAAGAGTACCGATTATCTGACCGATATGTAAGCCTAGAGAATATTCTGTTTATGGACTTGTCCGAGAGCAAAAAAGACTTTTTCTCTTCTATCAAACGTATCAAACACTTTGACGATAGCAACCCAGAACTACGAACAGTTCAGTTTAAAATCGCAGACAATATGTAGGAGAGAAGTAGCATGAGTACAACAAAAGAAGTCAAAAAAGCACAAGTCCGAAGCATGTATATTGATAGCTATATCATTAAGGATTTTGGACACTCGCCTTATTTTCAAAAGTTGATAAGTCTATGTTCTATGAACCCAGACACGAAGAAGATTATACTTGTCAATAGTCCGTATGAAAAGATTATCTTTGATTATTTAGGAAAAACTGGACTGAAGCTATCCTCTAAAAATCCTAAAAGTTGTGGTGATGCAATTTATATTGGCAGACGACCTCAATCTTTGCATACTAAGACAGATGATGATAAGAATAAGACTGGATTTGAATTTAAAGACCTAAATGTCGATACCGTCTTTATCATTGATACTTTAGGAAACTATACTGCCAAGGATTTAGAACAGATTTTTAAACACGCTAATAAAATCTTCTATCTAACAACGGATATAGCCTTTAGAAAGCCAATTATCAATGGATTTAATTCTAAAGATTTATTCATAATCAATGTTTCTTTACTCGTCAATCCGTCCAATCTGGCCAATGTATCAAACATCCTAGAGGAATATACACCATTTTGGAACTTGTTAGGAGCAAGCAACCTCTTTAAACAAACGTTCTATCAGCCAAATAGCTATCTATACTACAATCCAGAGAAACCTTTATCTATTATCAATGGAGAAACAAAGGATTTATCAGAAATAAATCCAGAGGACGTTATCTTTACGGATGCAGGGGACGTATCTAGTAAGACTATGAACTCTATCAATAGTTTAAAGTCTGAAGTCCACTCAAAAGAGCAGCAGTCTGAAATAAATGTTGCACTAGGACAGATTATGAAGTATAATGAAACTCTAGCAAGCAATACTATTCAAGCTATGAAAGATTTTTGTATTCCTATCCAAGAAAGGCTTGAAGAATTGCACGCAGAGAATGATAGTCTGAAAGAATTGATAGAAACAAGGCTTACACAACCACAAGTAAATAGTGAGATTGCTGAATTTTACGAAGAACTTGACGACAGTGATCCATTGAAAGCCTTCAGAAACTAATTATGCCACCAATCGAGAATCAGTTGAAAGGAGTAATCAACGTGAAAAAATGAGAACCGACTATCCACCCAATGAGGAATGTATCATCATATGTAATGATAAACTCATTGAAGAAGTAAGAAGTGAAATCGCGGTTGATATCTATACTACCGACTACAAACAATTCTGTATTATCCCTATCAGCAAACTACATGAATTGTCACAATCCCTATTTCAGACTTTAACCGCTGGAGTTAGTGTGATTTAAGTCTAAATAGCACAAAAAAGCCTAGTCTTAATTGACTAGGTTTTTCTTTTTATAACATTGAAAGACCATCTTTGACTTGACTATCTGCTATATGCGCATAGTGACTGACGAGAGCAGTGCTAGCGTGTCCTAATTGTTGTGCTACGATACCCTCTTGGCCAGTTTTCTTGTATAAATCAGTAGCAAGTGCGTGTCTGAGCATATGGGGAGTAATCTCAGTACCAAAAGCCTTAGAATACTTACCTACTAAACGCTCGATACCAGCACCTTTTAACCGCATAGGTACACCAGTCTGGACTGATAGGAATAGTGGTAGGTTAGCATCTTTACCGTCAATCTTGTATCGACTAGCACGAATTTCAAGGAAAGGCTCGATATATGGAATGACATAAGGAGCGATATTTACATAGTCCTTTTTACCACCTTTGCGAGTGACCTCGACAGATAGTGTCTGCAAGTTAAGGTCTTTCAAGTCAGTATTGACTGCCTCACTTAAACGGATACCAGTACCAATGATTAAGGCAATGATAGCTACGTCACGTTCCCTATCTCGATAATAGGTAGATAAGGCACGATTGCTCAAATTAGCCTTTTTAACGTAACCTTCAGCAGAAGTATCATCCATAATGAAGTGTAGGAATTGCTTTGCTAGATCACCAAGGAAGAGTTTAGGAGCAATCTTGTTGGCCTTGGCAGAGAGTGTTTCTTTTTTCTTTGTCTTTATCTCTAGCTTTTTCATCACGTTACGATAGAAATAAGGCTCACCATTTTCGTTTTCAGTCTGCTCAGTCAGATATTTAAACAAACCAGACAACGCCCGGTATGTCCTATGGATCGTAACTTCAGATACGCTCTTATTAGTCGGTTTATTCGTGTTTAAAAGGTTGCGTTCGCGTAAAAAAATGAAAAAGCACTCAGCATCAGCCTTAGAAAGATTTTCAAGAGCAGATAATGGAATATCCTTAATATCTTTTACTGGAACAATATCAGCATCTAGCAGCCAGGTAAAAAATCGACGGTATTCATTTAGATATTCATAGAGAGTACGCTTGCTACGGCCAGCAATCATTTTAGTCCGATACCATTCTTTAATGTAAGGTGGCAGCTGGGCAAGTTGCTTCTCGATGTTTGATTGTAAGGTGAAATCATCAGCCATGTTATTTTTATCCTTTTCTAGTGTTAGTAGTACCATTGTACCATATTTTCTTTTAGTAATAAAATTATACTTTTTCTACTAAAAGATAGTGCGTTAAAAAATACCCCTTTCCAATAAGGTCGAGGGTTGGTATTTTTTAGTATTTGTTATTCTTTAGGTATTCTACCTATATACCTCGATATTTTGTATCAGTACAAACTGAACACGTGGCTTTAGGAGTTTTGTTGCCAGTAACAACCTTTTGGGGAGTTGCTTTGTCTTGTAGTCAGTACACAAAATAATCATGCTTTATCTAAAAACTTGTTTTGTTACCAGTACAAATCCTAACCTAGAGCCTGAATTCGTCTAGTTTTGTTACCAGTACAAATAGAACAGTTCTAAAACCACAGAAGTTTCTGAGTCTGTTGAGTTTTGTTTTGCTACCAGTACAACAGTCCCAAAACTAAGTCTTTTAGACAATTGTCCACTGAACTGTTTTGTTACCAGTACATAAAGAACAGTTCCAAAACGAAATATTGGCAATGACTCTTCTCGTTAAAGTTTTGTTACCAGTACATAAAGAACAGTTCCAAAACAGAATAATTACAACAACCTCTTAGCTGATCGTTTTGCTACCAATACAGATTGAACAGTTCCAAAACCTCGTAGGTTGATATTGGTTGTACTGCATTCATAGCCTGTCTGCTTGACCATAACGCCTTTCGATTAGCCATGAATGATTTTTGCATCTAAGCAACAGTCCACAAATCGACTTTAGTATATTATACCAGATTGAGAGTGATAAATCTAGTGCATAGTGGCTATGATACCAGTAATCACTCATTCAATCATTGTTTTTCCTTAGTAGTTTCTGAATACGATAACCCTAGATATGATGCTTTTTGCTTCAGTAATTCTATAAACTCATAAGGTGCATTGAACATGATTTCGGCACCTCTTTGTTTACGAGTGTCCGTCCACTTCATCTCTTCTGGGTTGAAATCTTTTCGTTTTTGTAGTGCCTTGAAATCTTCTTTGATAACAACGATTTCATCACAATTTAAGACAATAGCCTTTGCTATGCTATGAAAACGGTCTTTTCTGGACTTCTTGATTTTATGCCAGAGAGTGCGCTTGCGAGCGAGCAAGGTATTGTAGTTTTTTGACCTTACCCAACTTCTCTTGCCCTCTTTAACAGTACCGTCCACATTGTAGTTATCTGGGTTAGACTGCCTACGACTTTCCTCTAGCTTTCTATCGTAATAGGATAGCTTCTCAGAATATCCAAAGTCATTAGCAATATCAAAGAATACTTCTTCCTCAGTATCTACATTCAAGGTTTTTATAGCTAGTTTATCGACATCTACGCTTACTACTACTTTTCCTTGCTTAACTGGACTTTCTGGCAGACCGTAAGGCACTTCACTAAAGACAATCAGAACAGAATAGAGCCACTTGTTATGACGATCCAGAGTTCTCTTGACACCATACCAAGCAATTTTCTGTCTTTCTAAAGCATAGGTAAAGCGAATTTCATCCGAACCTTTAAAGATATAAGGGAATATAATGTAGTTCCCTCTTTTTCCAAATCGTAAACCGTCTGGAGTGATATTGTTGTTGCATTTACGATACCACAATGTATTAAAATCAACATAACGTGGCACTTTTAAAGTATTATCAGAGTCAGCTTGTTTTCTACGCTTCAAGTAACCTTGTTTAGTCGCTTGCGCCATATTTTCAAAGCTAGACCAGTTTATGATACCCTCACTTGCGTAACGCTCATACATCACACTAGCTTGACCGAGATTTTTATAATCTACAAATTTACCATTGCCAAGACCATAGCTATCATTTAACTCAATCCAACCTTGTTTGACTTCTTCACTAAGTTCTTTGTAGGCTTTTTTAAGTAACTTCTTCTTATCTTTATCTTTGGTATCTTTGATTGTATCTTGTAGAGTGTTTAACTCTTGCATCCGTTCAGCCAGTTCTTTGTATCTGTCAGAATTGACACGTCGGTTTTCTTGCATATTAAAGTAGTTTACCAAGGCTCTTTTTAACTTGTAGCCATATTTAAACTTCTTTTCAAGGTATTCATCATATCCCTTAGTATCTAATCTCAATTCAATCGTGTACATATAACCTCTACTACTTCTAATCTTGACATGGAGCGATTGTTGTGATAACTTTGCCAGTCAAATCGTCAATAAGTTCAGCATTATCATTGATTGAGATTTCCATTTTCTTCATAGCGTTAGAAATCCAACTATCAAGCTGGACACTATCAAATCCAATCTCACTAGCAAATTCACTTAGTTTGCTATCTTGCGCTTTAGCTAGTTTATTGAAAAACTCACTAAGTTGGTTCACATCCGAGGTAATCGGTGAGTAAGCGAAAAGAATAGGCATTGTAATGAAATTACTTGCGATATTGTATGTTAAAGTTCCAAGATATCTACTAGCACCTTCACGAAATACTAAGCTAGGTTTGAATACCTTTTTAGGCTTCTTCTTTAACAAGCGCAGTTCACTGTACTTCTCTTTTAGATAAAGTTCTGCCGATTGCAGCATTGGGAACAGTAACAAACGATAGTAATTCGTCATGATTTCATCTACATTTGTTAAACCATTATCGTTTAACTTACGTCTGATCGTGCGTTCAGCTAAAGATAAAGTAGATTGCATCCCAAGTTCTGAAACGATAACGTGCAAGCCATATCCTAAAATCATATATTCTAGGATATTCTTAATTTCCTTTTTATCTTCGCCAGAAACTTCATACTGTTTCATCTGCAAGTAATCTGTCAAATAGTCTGGTTCAAGTAAGTGTTTTTGACTTGCCAGACTATCCTCATGTAGCAAAATTTCTTGTACCATTGTAATCTCCATTTTTTCAGTAATTTATATATACCGAAATACTTAAATTTAATTATTTTTATATTCTTAAACTTATTGTATAATATTCTTTACGAAAATACAACTAATATAGAATATATTTCTGAACTTTTTAAAGAAAGTTTTTAAAATGCGATAAAAACAGTCTTTAAAGTACAGTTAGAGATAACTTTTTGGGGTAGTTACCTCTCAATAACAATCCAATTTTGTCTTAGATTGCTATTGAGAAGCATCTAATCATTAAGATTAGATACCTCTATGTAAGATTTAGAACAATTCTAGTTGCTCACACACCGTGATAGTAGTTTCAGAAGTGAACACTACTTCTGTCGGTTCGTCAGCTTGGCCTAGTAACAGTTCTGCATCTGCAAGGAATTGTAGAGCGAGTTTCAACTTATCAGAGTTATCTTCTTCGCGTTCTGGACGCTCAGAATCTTCCTCAGAAGGAACTTCAACAGTTTCATTTTGAGGTTCTAATAGTTGAATTTCTTCTACATCATCTTGGCTAACTTCAAGATATTTGTCCAGTACATTTACTGACTTATCTTCAGAGCCATATTGTTTTGAAAATTCTTCAAGAGCCTTTTCAATTTCCTCGACTGATGCCTCTTTATTAAGCAAAGGTAACAAGACTTCGTACTTAGCTTTAACGTAAGCTAGGCGCTCTTCGTCTGCAAATACGCTATCTGCAATCCCTTTATCAATAATAAGTTGTTGATTTTTAACGAGTTGCTCTAAGCGAATTTTGGTTTTATCAAGGCTATCAATAACATTATTGATACGTTGAATTGTGCCGACTGGAGAGGTGAAATCAAGTTCCACAGTGTACATATTCTTACCAACTACTTTCAAAGCTAGCGCTTGACCTTGGCGATACGGAGCATCTAACGTGAGTGCTTTAAGTTCAAAGCCACGATATTTTGCTAAAGTCACGAATTTAGTAGTTTCAGATACGTTGAATTGCATAGTGTATGCAAGTTGATTACCTGCTTTAAAGGTTGATTCGGTTGTGTATCCGTCTGTAAATTCCATAACAAATGGATTTTTTACAATCTTCTCTTCACCGATAGTCACCTCTTCTTTTTTCGTAGCATTAGCTTGCTCGATATCAAGATCAATCTTAGAAAGTTGACGGTTAGTAGCTTCAATACGCTCTTGCGCTGATTTAACACTCTTTTGTGAGAGTTCAAAGTCACGCTTCCATGCAACTTTACGCTTGCTCAACAAGTCCAATTCATTTTCTAACTCAATACGCATTTTCAAGAAAGGATTTCCAGTTGCGATAGCTTTGAAATCAGAGGCAGTCATAGCTTGCTCGTCAATATCACTTGCTGAACGGACTGGAGTGCTACTTGTCATAATCTGACTGATGTAACGTAGCTTAGTTTCTTGAATTTGCCACAAGTAGTTATCAAATGAACCAGTTGTGATGTAGTAGTAAATTTGTACGCGATTATAAAGATTTCCTTGGCGCACGATACGTCCGTTACGTTGAATAATATCAGACGGTTTCCAAGGCACGTCGATGTGATGTACTGCTTTCATACGTCGCTGAACATTCAATCCAGTACCACCTTTTTCAGTTGAAGCAAGTAGGATACGTACTTCACCAGCATTCATTTTGCGTTGAAGCTGCAACTTAGCATCTTTATTCTTCGCATCATGGATAAAGGCAATCTCTTCTTCTGGAACACCACGGTCAACAAGAAGATTTTTCAATTCAGAGTAAATCGAAAATCCATCAGTTGAGGGAGTACCAATATCAGAGAAAATCATCTGAGTACCACGATTGATAGTTTCACGTTGATAGATTTTAAAGACATTATCGACTACTTGCATAATCTTATTGTTATCTGCTAGCGTGTAGCTTGTATCCAATAAGCGCATATCCGTAGCCAATTTACGTGCTTCAGAGGTAATCTTTAGCATGTTATCATCAGCTGGATCAACACTTCCAGTCTTGATTTTATCAGTACGTTCAACTAATTCATCAAGTTTATCAGTTTGTGTATCAGTCATATCAGACTTAACTGCAATCCTTTCGACGTCTGGCACAGGTAGGTCTAAATCTTCGGTCATTTGAATATCAGTGGTACGTTTGTAGAGTTTCATCAACTCAGGCAAGTTTGTAAACTTCGTGAAACGTTTACGAGCGATAAACTTATCACCTGTCGTGTTAATTTCAAGGTTATTTTCAATAACCCCGAAAGCACCAACCCAAGCGTCAAAGTTATCCATGCCATACTCACTAAGGATGTCTGGTTGGATATAGTTCATCATTACATACATTTCACTGATTGAGTTAGAAACGGGCGTACCAGTCGCAAAGACAATATTAGTACCGTTATGCTCTTCTTGTAGGCTACGGATTTTCATTTCCATATCCATGTTTTTCTGAGCGGTTGTGTTACCGATACCAGCAACATTCCCAAGATTTGTGACTGGACGGACATTCTTATAGCGATGAGCTTCATCCACAAATAAGAAGTCAATACCAAGTTGCTCGAATTCTACAAAGCTATCTGCTTTAGCAAGTTTCCCTTCATCCAATTTTTCAATCTGTTTTTCTAAACGTGCTTCCATACGAACAGATTGCTTAAAGGTAACACGGTCTTTTTCACTTTCAGCATAAGCCATGATGCTACGAACTTCATCAAGTCTATCTTGATAAAAAGCAAGTTGGCGCTCTTCAGATACCTTGATTTTCTCAAACTGGCTATGGCCAATCACGATTGCATCGTAGTTGTTAGAGGCGATACGTGAAATGAATAGCTTACGTCTTGATTTCTCAAAGTCCCTTTCGCTTGTGACAAAGACTTTCTTAGTTGGATAAAAGCGCAGAATTTCTTGTCCGAATTGGGCGGTCAAACTAGACGGAACAACATACAAAGGCTTGTTGATTAGTCCAAGTTCTTTCAACTTAAACCCAGCACTTACCATTGTTAGTGTCTTACCAGTTCCTACCTCGTGGGCAAGGAGCGCACGTTTATCTTCCAGAATGCGTTGAACCGCATTTAATTGGTGAGGGCGCAGTTCGTATCCTTGAGCTAGTCCTTCGATATGTAAATGACTACCGTCATATTTTTTATTGACGATACGGTTGAAACGTTTGTTAAACGTAGCTTCAACCAATTCTTTTACATCTTCGTTGTTTTCTACAAAATCAAGGAACAATTTCTGCATCTTACGCTCAACTTCTCGTAGTTCAGCAGTTGCTACTTCATTTACAACCTTTTTCTCTTTACCGTCCTCAATGACAGTTTTTTCGATAGTCGGTTGGTTAGAGCCTAGCAGACGCTCAAAGATCGCATGACCTTTACTATATGCACCAGCACCATCAGCACGTAGTCCCATACGGATATTCTCAGCCGAGTATTCTACCTCCCTAACAAAGTCATGAGTTAGTCCTCGACCAATCTTACTTGTCGCTACTGCTTTATTTGCATAGTGCGAATCAAGAGAAACTTCATAACCGTCTAGGATTTGATAAGCGAACTTACCAAGTACACAGTTTGGAATCCACATAGAGCCGATATTAAATTCCATATCAACCATTGTGACTGGTTCTGGCACCACTTCATTGATTAGTGATAGGTAGTATTCCCAATCAGCTTTAGTATCACCCTTATCGACTAGCAGTTCTAGCAACTCTTTCTTAGTTACTACATCACCAGAGAGCAGGTCTGTTTTAAGTTCCCACTCAAAAATACCTTCTTTAGAGTATTTTTGGATGTTAGGTGCTACCTCGTTGAAAATCTCAGCAAGTAATACCTCTTTATTTTCTGCTGGATAGAGGGTAAGCATGAAATCTAAATCAACCCCTCGACCTTCTGAAAGACTGATAGATAAGGCTTTTTCAGCAGTATCTACTTGCTCTAGTGATTTTTTAGGACGGATAGTTGGCTCAAAGAATGCTTTCGCTTTCTCAAAAACAACTTTTGAACTGTCATTATCATCTAGTGCTTCTTCTTCCAGACTGGCGATTAAAGGGAAACGGTCATCACGTTCAAACAAGCGAGCGTTGACTGGAGTATTGATATACCCATATTCTTTAACAAACATATCGTATGTTTCGTTAAGTTCAGTCAGCAAAGATTGAAACTCGTCAATATCGTAATCGTCAGTTGATTGGATATCAATAACAGACTGGTAAGCCTCTTTAATAGCAATCATACCTTTAACACGCGCAACTTCTTTATCTTCTAAAGGCTTCTCATAGAAATAGACACCTTTATATAGACCTTTGTTTGCGCCACGTACTGACGGTTGAGGACTGATATAAGTGCTTGTTACGACACTTTTATCCTCTTTTCTGAGTGCTTCAAAATCTTCAATCACACTTGCGCCATGTTTTTTATCCCATGATACAAATTTTCCATTAGCATCTTGATAGAATGTAATCTCAGCACCTTTTGACAAAATACGTGTTTCGTGTCCGTTGTGATACACTACCTTGCCATCTTCAAATCCGTACTCGTAAGGACGGACATTAGATTGTGATTGAACTTTAGACAAGATCGTGACATCAGCTACGCTATACCCTGCAAATGTAGGAGCATAGATAGATGATAGTCCCTCTTTAATATCCAAGAACAACTCAGAATCTTTCCAAGGCTTAACAGATAGTGTTGCACCGTTAAAATAACGGATTTCATAGTCACCCAATACTTGATTGTTTTCAAAGTAAGGGTTAATAAAGACACGTCCCTCTTTGTCAAGGTCAGAGCGAATTGCATCTTCAAAGAAGATTTCATTGCTACTCTTTGTCTTTAGTCTATCCTTTTCAAAGAAGAGGATATCAGATGATACCTTAGTACCAGCTAACTCTTTGAAAGCAGAACTAGGTAAGCGTACACCACCAAGGAATGCTACCTCGTCTTTGATTTCTTTCAAAATTGAGTTAGAACGCTTATTAGCAGTACCCATAGAGGTAATAAAACCAATCACACCATTCTCATGCAGCAAATCGACTGACTTTCTTAGGAAATAATCATGGATAACATAGGGCTTCTCGTAGTTTGTATCAGAAATACGGAACTCAGAGAATGGCACGTTAGTCATGATTAAGTCAAAAGGTTTACCGTCAAATTCGACTGTTTCAAATCCTTGGATAAGGATTGTTGCTTCTGGAAACAGTTGTTTAGCGATTAGTCCGCTAATTGTATCTAATTCAACTCCTACAAGAGTAGAATTTTCTTGAATTTCTTTAGGCATTGTACCAAAGAAGATACCAGTTGCCATAGCTGGATCAAGAATATTTCCACCTTTGAAACCATTCTTGATAAGATAGTCCCACATCTGCTCGACAATACGAGTATCCGTGTAGTAAGCAGTCAAAGAACTTCTTTGCATCGCTTGATATTCTGTTGGAGTAACGAGGTTTTCCAAGCGCGTGCGCTCTTCCTCAAACTTGCCAGTGTATCTATCAAAGAACACGTTAGCAAGTCCACCCCAACCGACATACTTCGCTAATACTGCTTGTTGCTCAGCAGTTGCTTGTTGTTGAGTTTTTTCTAACTCTTTGACAAGTGCTACTGCTTCTACATTAGCGCGGACTTTTTCCGCATCAGTTTTTGGAAAATTAAATCCCTTGAAGTTAAAATTTTTCATTGTTTCCTTATAAAATAAAAAGGCCATGAAATATATATCATGACCTTTTCCCTTTCTTCCTTGTTATTTTTAGACTGCTATCTTATGCTTTTTGGCAAATGAAAGTAATTTCTTAGATGCTTCCCAAGCATCAGCTTCAGCGTCTCTATTTCGTTTTCCTCTTAATTGAACAATCTTTCCACCACTTATTTCTAAGGTGTAGAGTGGATTGTCAACCTTTTCTTTTTGACGGACAAAAACAATAACAGTTTCACCTCTAGCAACACGGTCAGCATAACTACCAACACAGTGCGACAAGGCTTTCCCTTCTGCTTTTAACTCTTGCAATTCTTTAGGTAAGACAAAGGTATAGTTACCGATTGTCTGTTCTAGTCCTAATAATTTTTCAAGTTGGTTAGCAAATTCTATTCTTTTCTGTTCGTCTTTCATGTCATTGTAGGCTTTTACTACATCATCATGAGCCTGCTTGAAGTTCTTTGGCATAATTCTAAAGTCACCTTCAAAAGCTATACCAAGATTTTCAAGCATATTTTGGTAGTCCCTATATTCATACGCTGTCACTGAGTTTTTGATAACCCAATTTTGAAAACGAATCAGCTTCACCCCTTTAGGAATACATTCCAAATCCTCTACGTTTTTGAAATATTTAGTGAACTCTGGGAGTACCTTTATGCCTAGTGATTTTTCAAGCCCTTTTCTAATCTTATAGCCCTCAAAACCTTCGTCAGAATTTTTGAAGACATTCTTGTGAGTTCGTAAAAACTTAAACGTTAGCTTGCCCATGTTAACGTGGCAGTGTCTGCCACTACCAAGACCATAGTAGCTTGGTATAATCTCACCTATCAAATCTTTTTGAATACCACGCGCATTTATTTTTTGCGCATACTCAATGATCCCTCGGTATTTGAAAATATGAGGGAACATCATAGGTAAGTTTGATAAGGAATTAGTTTCTTTCATTTTGGCAAAGTCTAAGTATTTTAGCGCATCATTCTTTTTGAAACGCTTGAACACATCTTCTAAAGATTGTAGTAGCCAGTAGTCTGAATAAGCACCTTTACAATTACCAAGCATCAATAGTCCAGATTTATATGTCGTACCGTAGTAACTAACACTTAATCTGATATGTTCTTTCTCAGTGAACTTCTCAAAGTTATAGAGAGTGACAGAGAAATTCTCTTGTCCGTTCTCAAAGTATTGTTGAACACGATACATTTGAAACTCAATTCTAGTCTTGGATACACCTATCCATAGAAAATAGTCATGAGTATCCCAGAAATCCAATCTACTATTCTTTGTCAAGCGCTTTTGGATAACCTTAACGTTTTTCTGAGAGCGTTCAGAACTAACAATCTTGTCAGTTTTATTTTCCCACACATAGATAGGAAACTTGCTAAAGCACTCAGTAAAGAAAGACTTAGGCGGTCTTAGAGCGCATTGAATATGTTTGTTATCAGCTTTGGTGAAATCAATCATTAGAATTCACCTCCAAACAAATCAAACTCAAATTGACCGTCTTTCTTCAATCTCAAGTCTTTTTCCTTGAGTGAAATAACTTCGCTAGGAACTTCTTCCACTGCTTTCGGACTTGATTGACCTAGACTTTTACCAATCTCATAAAGACTGGTAGCAGATTGACTGCTGCTATCTTCGGTTTTTTCAATCACTTCTGGAACTTCTGGAGCGTCCTCTACGTTCACATCTTCCACTTCCACTACTGGAGTGGATTTTTTACGTGGTTTACGCTTTTTAGGTGAGTTAGTGTCTTTAGCAGATTTAGGTTTAGTTTCCTCTACCAATTTTTCCAACTTAAAGTATTCAATAACCCATTCTAAAACTTGCGTATGATGTACCATTGTCCCACGCACGCCCTTGACTTTATTTTTATCCGACTGGTATTGCTTAAAAGCAAGGTCATAGGCGTACTTGTACGCCCCACCAATCGAGCGACCTTCTTTAAGAATTCCAGTCACTAAATCAAGATCATAGGGCATCTCGTCACAAAGTAAATTGTGAATCGAATCAATGTCTGGTGAGTGAGGTACGCTCATCTCTTCCATAAGTTTTGCTTCAGCAAGGCTAAGCATAAACTCATTAACTACTACTACTTTTTCAACTACATTAACATTTTCCATTTTTTACTTCCTCCGTACAATAGCTTATGCTACTGCTTTCTAAATATAAAAAAGACTATGCGCGTGAATTGTCAGTTACATAGTCTATACTTCCTTTAATGATTTTTTTTAAAACTTGTGAGCTTTTACCGTGAGCGTCAGTGCCTCTTTACTTAACAAGAAATCATCTAGTCCTTTTCCAACTTCCCAAGTAAAAACAGAAACTTGTTTGTTTTTATCTTGTTGGTGAATGAATTCGATAATTTGTTTTAAGTAGTTATAGACTGCATCATTATCTTTGAAATCACTATCAAACGCGAGAAATACTCTAGCAAATGTAGTCTTTTTCAAGTGATATGCTACTTGTTTCCAAGAGTTGACACCAGCCATTGAGATTACCAAGGTTGAACCTAACTTCTCTAATCGAGTGTTTGGAACTTGCGTAGCGATAATATCGCCCTTTAGCAATCCCTCGGTTACAATAACGCTTTGACAAAGTTCAACAAGTGGTACTAAACCGTTCCCGTTTTCGTCAAATCTAGCTTGCGCTAGTACGAGGTCTGGAAAAGCATAGTGCGGAACATTTTTAGCACCGCAGCCATACTCTTTAGACGAGGTTGATAACCAGACATACTTTGCAGACGATTTAATCTTAAATGATAAACCATTCTCAAAGGTTAGTTGTTTCTTTGGCGTAGTAGCTTCAGAATACACATCATAGTCTGGATACATGTAGATAGTGTAATGGTATTGACCTTTACCTACATGTTTAATGACAACCCTAGCTTTATCTTTCCAGATATCATTGACTTCAGCACTATATTTCATAGAAGCCTCGTCAACTCTAATCTGGCCACCGATAATTTGACCGAACTCATTTCTGTTTGGAATGAAAATTCCATTATGAGTAGGTGCAAAGATCGGAGTTTGGTTTTTGGTATCATACCAGAACCCTGCAACACCTTTCCAAGCGTCACGAGGTAAACCGTTTTGCTCAAACAAATCTTCCCAGACAGTTTTACCGACATACTTATCGCCAACTTTTTCTGTTTTCTTGATTTGTTTTCTCAAGGTTTCCTTTGTAAAAGAGGTATAGCCTCTTAAATAAGTCTGGTCTAAACTAAAACCACGATGAATCATAAGATGAGATAAATGCTCACTTGTTAAACCGAATAACTCAATCACAAGTGAGTACACCTTATGTAAGATATGCGCAGGTGCTTGCTCTAGTTGTGGAATTTCCACAATTTCAACGTCCTTAACGCTTGAAGCGTCAAGAATATACTCAGTTGCACCAGCAATGCTAGGTTTGTCCTCGTCTAGTTGACGACAACAGTAAGCCTTTTTGAAATCTGATGTAAGAAAACACCAGTCAGGCTTTTGGCAGATAGGACAAGGATTTGCTCTATCTACACGCAGAAACGATTTATTTCCTAATTTAAAACTTTTCATTTTACTTCCTCCGAACCCTTGTGGGCTTTCTTATCTTTCTATTTTTTCCATGAGATAGTATATCCTCAGCACCTACTAATTCAATACTACCTAGAGCTAACATAGGCTTGACCATCATCCACACGGACAAGAGCCTCACCTACCCCTACACTGTTGTCTTTTAAACACGAAAAAAGAGCCTACAACTCAATACACCTATTTCACTCCGTCCCTATCCAGTAAGTCCTAGAGTTACCCCCTATGTTGAAACAACATAGAGAAAATAAGTGTTTTATTGTTCTGCTCTTTCCAATTCTTTCAATATCTAAAATCACAACTCTTGCGACACTCTACACTAAAACACCAAGCAAGGATTGGCTTTGTATTTAAACAAGTCTTAGTTGAAAACAAGTAATCTGCTTTGAAATCAATTCAAAGGCTATGCAGTTACAAGAATGTTTTATCCAGACACCTGTCCAGACAGACAAATCATAGCGATAGTCTTAAAAATGTAAAATATTTTTACCCCTTTAGTATATCACAGTTGCTGCAGATTAGCAAATAGATTTTTTCTACTAAACATAAAAAAGACAGTGTATTTCTACACTATCATTTTGGTTGTTTATTGTGTAATCTTGCTAGCATTTCTTGTTTTTGGTGCTCCAGTTCAGCCTTTTTCTCATCGCTCGTGGTATTTACATAGTTAGGATTTGACCACGAAGGAACGTTCGTTTTCTTGGGTTTAGTTGGTTTTTTCTCGTCTAATCCAGCTATCAATTCTAGTGTTTGTTGTTCTAGTTTTTTCCTTTCTTCTTCTGTTGTTGTATTTACATAGTCAGGATTAGACCAAGAAGGGACGTTCGTTTTCTGAGGTTTAGAAAAAATCTCATCTTCTGCTCCTTCAATATCTTCTAATTTCTTAACACCTTGCTTTTCCCAATTTTCAAGCATTTTGAAAAGCCACCCAGCACCACGCTTCTTATCCATGGATACTCTATCTAAAGCCTCTTCTACTACGTCATCAGACATACTTTCGCAGAATGCTATCAGTCTTTTTCTATTGTTTTTATTGTCATACTCTTTTTGACCGCTAAAGGTTTCTAGGAACTTTTCGATAATTCGTGTATGTTCTATTTGATTATCTGGTGCATTCAACTGACTTGTAAATGTAATGTTGTTCCCATCTATTCTTTTGATATAGTTTAAATCTACTGAGAAAGGCTTAAAGGTGAATGTATATTTTATTATTTTTCTTTTTCTTCGCTCGACAGTATATTCTAAATCTCTAAAGATTGGTCGTCCGTCAGAATATGTAAGATTGTTCAATTCTTCGATTGCTTTATTTAAGATTTTTATTTTTTCTTTTTTTGCAGACGGAGTAATGAATTTCATTATGACATTTTCAAACTCTTCTGCCTCTATAGGTATTGGATGTGTGAAAGAACGATACTCAGATATCCATCTATATAGGTTTTGGGCATACTTATTTAGTTGATTATGGAGTTCTCGTCCAAATTTTAAATATTTTGTTTCAGACCAATTTTCGTTATTAAATAGATCAGCAATACTTTTCTTTTTTTGGATAACATTGCCATCTTCGTCTATTATCTCATCTTGATAAATAGAGTCTGATATATGAACGGTTAATTCTTGATTGATATGATTTACGTCAAATTTATCCGTAAATAGAAAGTAATCATAAAAATGACTTTTTCCATTTTCATCTACCTTGATAAGTTTTCTATATGAAACTCTATGTATTTTCATTAGGAGATTTTCTATAAATTTGTCGAAATGACTACCAGTGTTAGCATAGTATCGTCCTTTACTGTCTTTCATTACATTATCAGACATATAGGCAATATCTGTATATGAAATAGTTATTCCTTCTGGAGAGTATCTATCTCGGATTTCACCTAAAAGAGCATATACAACATTTGCCTCGTTTTTAGATAAATCACCAAGATTAAAATATTTTGGGAAATCTCTATCATATTGAATAACTGCTCTATATTTTTTTTGATTTTTTTCTTTTGGATAATTCATGTTTTTTCACTCTTATTTTTTTAAGGTTATCCATGTCATATATCACCTAAACTCTTATTTTTTTAAGGTTATACATCTAATTCAATGGATATTCATGTCATATATCACCTAAATTCTCATTTTTCTAAGGTTTTAGATGATTTTTAATATATTTTATCATGTTTTACCTTTTAAAAAAAGAGCGAACCTTAAAAAAATAAGAGCGAACCTTAAAAAAATAAGAGTGAACCTTAAAAAAATAAGAGTGAACCTTAAAAAAATAAGAGTGAACCTTAAAAAAATAAGAGTGAACCTTAAAAAAATAAGAGTGAACCTTAAAAAAATAAGAGTGAA